>OGRS01000158.1_pt1 | contig 74557 bp, 66 predicted proteins | sample 1553561 | NCBI WGS metagenome assembly OGRS01 (sample SAMEA2580103, study PRJEB22360) | human gut metagenome | biome: human gut; feature: human-associated habitat; material: faeces | place: Denmark | collected 2008/2010
ACTCTTTCAATTACTAGTTAATGTTTAACCCGTCCAACTTTTTGGGGTCACTTCAAAAAGAGAGCAACAGGGCTTGAATATAATACAAGGTTTAAATTATTTTTTGCTTGATGCTGGGTTATAACGAGCATTCAGTCCGTCTACGATTTCCTGAGTAATATTGAATGCAGGATCAGCATACAGTAAGTTGTCGAAACCAGTGTTGCTGATAATCAGGCTATATCCTTTATCCTTATTATATATTTTCAAGAATGAGTTGATAGAATCGCGGAGCTGCAAGCTTATTTTCTGGTTTTCTGCTTGTAATTCACTAGTCAGTTTTTCCTGCAACTGCTGCAAGTCACGTTGTTTTTGGCTGATGCGTAAGTTTTCCTGTTCAGCACGTTCACGGCTGGCAAAACCATTATTTTCCAGTTTGCGCTGGAATTCTCTCATTTCTTTATCCAGATCTTTTGCTTTTTCGTTCAGTGTAGTACGGATGTTCTCTTCTTTCTGAATCATCATTTCGTTCAAGTCATTCCAATAACGATATTTTGTCAGCAGAGAGTCGATCTCTACATAAGCTATCTTCATGTTTACCGGACCGCCTACTACAGCAGGAGTTGAAGCTCCTTGTTCGTTAGCTTTGTTGTCAGTACATTGAGTAAACATCAGCACCATAGCCAGTGCGATAAATCCGTTCAGGATATGCTTCATTCTTTTCATAATGGTTTTTGTCTCTTAGTTATTAATTGTTTTTTCTGTTTCTGTTTCTGGACGCCTCCGCTCAGCTATGGCATGAGGATTCACTTTTTGTGCTTCTCTGTCTTGAGATTGCACACATCCGATACCTCTTTTTCTCATGGCTTTGCTGCCGCTAACGTGTGTGTTAGGGAAACGTCCGTTCTTCTGAAAGAGTATCTTTACCGATAATAGTGCTATGCAGATAGCAACTATTAACATTGTTATAAGGATAGTCTTAAGCATTTCTATTATTTTTGTGGTGCAAATATAAATCTTTTGTTACCGATTTACTCTTTTCGGTACGGAAAAAAGAGGGTACTTGCCTTATTAATCTATGTTTTTAACTTATTTTTACTGATAACTGAACAAATAAATAGACTATTTATGGAGAAAAAAGATTTGAAACCGGCTATTGTCTTCCGTTATTTTGAAGAAGTATGTCAGGTTCCGCGTCCTTCCAAGAAGGAAGAAAAGATACGAGCTTATTTGCTCGATTTCGCTCAGAAGCATAATCTGGCTTGTAAAACAGATGAAGTCGGAAATGTGTTGATGTCTAAACCTGCTACAGCAGGTAAGGAAAATCTGAAAACTGTCATATTGCAGTCGCATATGGATATGGTATGCGAGAAGAATAAAGATACACAACATAACTTCGATACAGATCCGATTGAAACCTATATCGATGGTGAGTGGCTGAAAGCGAAAGGTACTACACTGGGGGCCGACAATGGAATTGGTGTAGCGACTCAGCTTGCAGTCTTGGCGTCAGATGATATCGAGCATGGACCGATACAGTGTTTGTTTACTGTTGATGAAGAAACCGGACTGACTGGTGCTTTTGCTTTGAAGGAAGGTTTTATGGATGGTGATATCTTGATCAACCTTGATTCAGAAGATGAAGGTGAATTGTTTATTGGTTGTGCAGGTGGAGCAGGAACTACAGCTCAGTTCCCGTGTCCGATGACTGCTGCCCCCGAAGGCTATTTCTTCTTCCGTGTAGCTGTGAAGGGACTGACGGGCGGACATTCGGGTGATGATATCAATAAGAACCGTGCCAATGCCAATAAGTTGCTGAATCGTTTCCTTGTCCAGCTGATGCAGAAATACGACTTGCATTTGTGTGAAATAGATGGAGGAAACCTGCATAATGCCATTCCACGTGAAGCACATGCTGTTTGTGCTGTACCGATGAAAGACAAAGAATCAGTGCGTGTTGACTTGAATATATATTTGTCGGAAGTAGAAAACGAGTTTGCCGTAACAGAACCAAATCTTGTGATGGAGCTGGAATCGGAAAGCCCTTGTGCAGAAGTTATGCAGCAGGATGCCATGAAAAACTTCCTTCATTCCATTTATGCTGTACATAATGGCGTATATGCCATGAGCCAGGATATTCCGGGACTGGTAGAAACTTCTTCCAACCTTGCTTCAATCAAGCAGCGTGATGGAAAACTCGTTGTTGTAACCAGTCAGCGCAGTTCCATTCTGTCTTCTCGCAAGGATATGTCGCAGATGGTAAGCTCAGCTTTCCTGTTGGGAGGTGCGGAAGTAACGACTGGCGACGGTTATCCGGGATGGAAACCTAATCCGTCTTCCGAAATATTGCAAGTATCGGTAGAAAGCTATAAGCGTCTGTTTGCTACCGAGCCTAAGATTAAAGCTATCCATGCCGGATTGGAATGTGGTTTGTTCCTCGAAAAATATCCTTCACTCGATATGGTTTCGTTCGGTCCTACACTCCGTGGTGTTCATTCACCCGACGAACGCATGCTTATCCCTACAGTCGATAAGTTCTGGCGTCATTTATTGGATGTCTTGGCTCATATTCCTGCAAAGGCATAATGAAATTATTTCCTAAAATATTGCTAGGGTTTGCTGCCTGCCTCACGGCTTCTGTATGTGAGGCGCAGCAAACCCTTCGTGTTATGGAATACAATGTAGAGAATCTGTTCGATTGTCGTCATGATTCATTGAAGAACGATTCGGAGTATCTTCCTCATTCCGTTCGGGGATGGAGCTGGAAACGTTATCATGAAAAACTGAACCGCATTGCAAAAGTCATACTCGCTGCCAGTAGAGAGCAAGTGCCCGATCTGGTAGGACTTTGTGAAGTGGAAAATGCATATTGTCTGGACGGACTGGTGAAATACTCTCCGCTCCGAGATGCTGCCTATCGCTATGTGATGACTGATTCGCCCGACGAACGGGGAATTGATGTGGCACTTCTCTATCAGCCTTCCTCATTCCGGCTGATAAGCGACCAGCATATTCGTATTCCTTCCCATAAAATAGGCCGTAAGCCTACACGCGATATCCTGCATGTTACCGGTCGGGTAGTTTCCGGTGATACACTCGATGTCTTTATCTGTCACATGCCTTCACGTTCGGGAGGCGAAAAACAAAGTGAACCTTACCGCCTGCTTACTACACGTATATTGCGTCATGCAGCAGATTCTGTTATGAAAATTCGCCAGACTCCATACCTCATTATCATGGGTGACTTTAATGATTATCCTGAAAGTCGTTCTGTTTGTCGGACCTTAGGAGCAGGGAAGCCAGAGAAAGACATCGATTCATACCGGCTGTATAACTTGATGAACGGTAAACGGGGAGGAACATACCGCTATCGTGGTGAATGGGGCATTCTGGATCAGCTCATTCTGAACGGTACTTTTCTGAATCATACGGGTAATCTTACAACGGAGTATAATCGCGCCCGTATTCTTACTTTCCCGTTTCTTTTAGAGGAAGACGAAAACTATGGAGGCGACAAGCCTTTCCGTACCTATAACGGCATGAAATATCACGGTGGTTATAGCGATCACCTGCCTGTCTGTGTCGATATAGACATTAAATATCCAGCCCCATAATATAATCGTTCATGTAATAGCCGTTTCCAATGGGGAAATCTCCTTCACGTACTTTTTTCATTCCCATGTGTTCGTAAAATCCCAATGCCGGATTATTACGGTTTACATTCAGTTCCATACGGCAGGGAGCCGGATGAATTTCCTTGATACCTTTTATAGCCTGCTGGAAAAGCTGTTTGCCCAGATGATACTTTTGATAATAAGGAATGACATAAATTTTCTCGAGATGAAATAAATCTGTGTCCTCCTGACGGATGGAAACATATCCTGCCGCTTCACATTCCTCATAAGCTATATAATAAATGTGTCCTTCTTCTTCCATCTGCTTGTGCAGGTTCTCTATGGAATACATCCAGTCCATCATATATTCTATCTGTTCGTGACTGAGGATATTTTTATATGTTTCGGGAAAAACATTCCAAGCCAGTTTGTTTATCAGTGGAATGTCGGCTGTAGTTGCTTGTTTTATTACGAACATAGTTTTGAGTATTTAATATTTTGTTATGTAATGCCTGAGAGCGTATCGCGGTGACTTACCGTGAAAAAGTTTATGCAAAAATAAGGCTTTCCGCCTGTCGTGTTCCGTATATCTGGTTGTATTTCGTTAAAAATAGTAAATTAATAGTTCTATGTAATGCAAGGTATTGATGTAATACATATATTTGTGCTATACAAAACAAGAGGATAGAAAACATGAATGTCGATAACGTAAAATCTCAAATGCGCAAAGGGATGCTTGAATACTGCATCCTGTTGTTGCTGCACCGCGAGCCTTCGTATGCTTCAGACATTATACAGAATCTGAAAGAAGCGAAGCTGATAGTAGTGGAGGGTACGCTTTATCCGTTGCTTACCCGTCTGAAGAACGACGATTTGCTATCGTATGAGTGGGTGGAATCTACTCAGGGACCTCCCAGAAAATATTACAGTCTGACTCCGAAAGGGGAGGAATTTCTGGCAGGACTGCAACTGGCATGGGACGAATTGTCGGATACGGTAAATCATTTAAGAACAAAATTATTAATTTCAAAATCACATGAAAAAGACACTGACTGTTAATTTGGGAGGCACTGTATATCATATCGATGAAGATGCCTATAACCTGCTCGATAATTATCTGAATAATCTCCGCTATCATTTCCGCAAGGAAGAAGGAGCCGACGAGATTGTACGTGATATGGAAACCCGCATTGCAGAACTGTTCGATGAGTATATTCGTACCGGACAGCAGGTTATCACCATAGAGCAGGTAGAAGCTGTTATTGCCCGTATGGGGAAACCTGAGGAGTTGAATACAGACGATAATGATGAGAAGAAAGAAGAAAAAACTAACCATACATATGGCAATGGAACTACCCGCCGTCTGTTTCGTAATCCTGACGACCGTATATTGGGTGGTGTGCTTTCCGGATTGTCTGCTTACTTCGGATGGGATGTAACGTGGATACGTATCGGAGTACTGGTAGCTGGATGTTTTGTCCAGGGATTGATTCTGGCTTATCTGATCGCATGGATTATTGTTCCGCTGGCAAAAACAGCAACGGAAAAGTTACAGATGCGTGGTGAACCTATCAATATGGAGAATATAGGGCGTACCGTGACTGAGGGGTTCGATAAAGTGAACGATTATGTACATTCCGAGAAGCCTCGTTCCTTTCTGCATCAGTTGGGAAATCTGATTGTAAAGATTGCAGGTTTCATCATCAAGTTCTTCCTTGTACTGCTGGCTATCTGTCTTACACCGGTTCTGCTTGTCGGTCTTGTCGTACTGTTTGCCTTGCTGCTGGCTGCTACCGGCATACTTGCTAGTGTACCTGCCGTGTTGTATTATTCTATGCCTGATGTAGACTGGAGTCTGATTGCTTCCTCTCCGGCTGCGGTGACCGGACTGTTGGTGTGCGGACTGTTCATTGTGGGCATTCCGGTGATAGGCCTGTTGCAGTTGCTTTTGCAGAGTTTTAATGTATGGAAACCGATGTCTACTGTAACCAAGGTTATCCTTACCTTGATATGGTTTATTTCGCTGGTTGCCGGATTTATCTTTTTGTTTAATACTTCCTTCATCGAGGGACCAATATTCTGGATGTAAAAAATATGATTGTTATGAAAACTGTTTTTGCAAGAGTTATCACTGCGTTGGTTATGATCGCGGGTTTTACTTCCCGCATTTGGGCTGGAGGTAAAGGTGAACATGTTACAGAGAAACGTCATGTGGCGGATTTTACCTCTATTGATATAAAGAGTGTGGGAAGTGTTTATTTTACACAATCATCCGATTTTTCGTGTACGATAGAAGAGGAAGAGAGCCAGGTAAAGAATATTACAACTAGTGTTGAAGGCAATGAGCTGAAAATTGGTTATATCAAGAAACTGAAAAACAACAAGAATGGGGCTGTTATCCGTATCTCTGCTCCCGATTTGCAGGAACTGGAATTTAAAGGAGTAGGTTCGTTTAATATCGACGGTAAGGTAACACTTCAGGACTTGGATGTAGATTTCAGCGGAGTCGGAGAATTAAATATAAAAGACCTGCAATGCCGTAAAGCAAATTTCGATTTGAAAGGTATAGGAGAGGTAAATATACATATCAATTGTGAAGAAGTAAAAGCTGATGTCAGTGGTATAGGTGCTGCTACATTTACAGGAACGGCACAAATGGCTTCTTTTCATAAAGGTGGTATAGGAGAGCTCAATACGCAGGGAATGGAAGTAAGCAAATAACTCATTCATAGTGTCTTAAATTTATCTTGTGACACGGCATGCCCAGGGTTGGAAAAAACATGGGCATGTTTATCTTAATTCATGCTGATGTTTTGCCAAATTCATCAGCATGTTTTTTTATTTTTTGTACGAAAGAATTGTGTTCTTTCAAAATGTTATTATTTATCATATTCGTATAATCTCTCAACAGAAATCGTTATCTTTGCTGAAAAGAAAAAAGGATTAACTGTTAAGATATGACTAAGAAAATACTTTTGCTGGGTTCCGGCGAATTAGGAAAAGAGTTTGTGATTGCTGCCCAACGTCTGGGTCAGTACGTTATCGCATGTGATTCGTATGCAGGTGCTCCCGCCATGCAGGTAGCAGATGCTTGTGAAGTATTTAGTATGCTGGATGGCGATGCGCTCGACCGTGTGGTAGAAAAATATCATCCCGATATTATTGTGCCTGAAATTGAGGCTATCCGCACCGAACGTCTTTATCATTTGGAAAAAGAAGGTATTCAGGTTGTACCGAGTGCACGTGCCGTAAACTTTACGATGAACCGTAAGGCAATCCGCGACCTTGCTGCTAAGGAACTGGGCTTGAAGACGGCGAAATATTATTATGCAAAGTCGTTTGACGAACTGAAGGAAGCTGCTGAAAAGATTGGTTATCCGTGCGTTATCAAACCGTTGATGTCATCATCTGGTAAGGGACAATCGGTAGCCAAAGGTCCTGAAGATTTGGAATACTCTTGGGCATACGGATGTGAAGGCAGCCGTGGTGATATTAAGGAGCTGATCGTGGAAGAGTTTGTTAAATTCGACAGCGAAATCACGTTGCTGACAGTTACACAGAAAAATGGTCCGACACTGTTCTGTCCGCCTATCGGACACGTACAGAAAGGTGGTGACTATCGCGAAAGCTTCCAGCCTGCTCACATTGCTCCGGAACATCTTGCTGAGGCTCAGAAGATGGCGGCAAAAGTTACTGAAGCGTTGACTGGTTATGGTCTTTGGGGAGTTGAATTTTTCCTGAGTCACGACAATGGAGTTTATTTCTCTGAACTTTCTCCTCGTCCGCATGATACAGGTATGGTAACACTTGCCAATACACAGAACCTGAACGAGTTCGAACTTCATCTGTATGCTGTATTGGGATTGCCTATTCCGGGTATTACTCAGGAACATATCGGTGCCAGTGCCGTTATTCTTTCTCCTATTGCCAGCAAGGAAACTCCGCGCTACCGGGGAGAAGAACTGGTTTGCTCGCAGCCTAACACATACCTCCGTATTTTCGGAAAACCGTATACGAAGCTGAATCGCCGTATGGGTGTAGTAGTATGCTACGATAAGAATGACGGTGACTTGGATGCTTTGCGCGATAAATGTAAAGCTTTGGCAAGCAAAGTAGAAGTTTATTGATAAAATAATAGAGAATAGTTAGTTTTTCCTGCGGGAGCAGGTAAATAAATCATGGAGGCCGATGCATCACGCACCAGCCTCCATTTTTCATTCTTAAAACAGAATGACAAGTAAAAACGAATAATGGTTTCTTATGCGTAGCTGTGCATACCTCCCATAATAAAGTTGACACCAAAGTATGTGACAAGTACACTTAAAAAAGCGATTACTGCAAACCAGTGGAAGAACATCGGGCGTCGGAAAGAGGAAAGTGATGCAGGATGTAGAGCGGCTGCATATACCAGCATGGTGATGAGTGCCCATACTTCTTTGGGATCCCATCCCCAGTATCTTCCCCATGATACGTTTGCCCAGATTGCTCCAATAAAGATACCTGCTGCCATGAGGAATACAGCGGGATATAAAATGATGTGGCTGATGATTTGTAAGCGAATGATTTGCTCATGGCAGTCTGTGCGTGTGTATCGTAAGATGATTGCCGTGATACCATTCAGCATGACGAATGCCAGTAGTGAATACGAGAGCATAATTGTTACTACGTGAATACTTAGCAGAGGAGAGGAGAGTACTGGCATGAGCTGGGTAACGGAGGGATTGGATTCACCGAACATCGAAACAAGCAAGGTCAGTCCGCATAGTATGTAGCCGAATGAAATAGCGGCTTCAAACTTTCGATAGAGTAAGAAGGTCAGCAGTATGGCACATACGGACATGAGTTGCATCGTTTCGTAGCCATTTGACATAGGGAGGTGTCCGCTTATGAATCCTCTCAGCCCGATAAGTATCATAAGATAGATGAAAACAATACCTAGCATTGCAAGCAGTATGCTGTTCTGTTTTTTACTGCTGTTGCGTTGTTTCGCCATTTTCCAGCAGTATAAAAAGAATGACAGTATGCCGATTGTGAGGCTGAACATAGCAAGTGGGCGGGTAAAGTTCATACGATTGTATAACATCTCAGCGCCGAAACGTGTGTCTGAAGGCAAGAAACCTCTTGCTTCTTTCTGTTGATATTTTTTTGTTTTATCGAGTAGTATTCTGACTTCATTGTATGCTTGATGGGCTACTTTCTCGGCTATAAGATTCATACTGTAACGTATAAATGCCCATTGCTCATGAGGCATGGATACTGGCAGGTCGTCAGTCAGTGAATACCATATTGGCTGTGCATTGTTTTTATCAAAGTAAGGATATATCTTCAATAAGTTTCCTGTGCATAGCATGCTTGCCAGACTGAACTTTTCATTTGCTTCTTCTATGGCCCGTGTGGTCTTTGCGTTCATATCGGAAGGTGATATTTGTTCCAGTTTATATCCGGTAGAGCCTGCAAAGTCGGCAAGACGGACATATTTTCCCTTTGCTCCCAGCAGCTTTTGTACTTCTTTGTCTTTGATAAGGATCATTGGTTCTTGTTTCCATTGCTCGTAAAAGAAAAGCCATCCGGTCAGCACCTGTTCCGGTGTTAATCCCTTGTAATTGGATTTGCCGTAAAGTTTGGTTGTAAACTCTTTTGCCAATGTCTGAAGCGGGCAGATACGGTCATTGTAATAGACGTATAGCTTTCCAAACTCGTTGGCTGTTTCTTTAGGTAAGGAAGGGGGGACAGATGCTCCGAACATAGTAATCACACTTGTAGAGAGTAGTATACATACGGTAATTTTCTTTAAGGCAGGATGATTTAATAATTTCCGAAAATAGCTGTGTTTGTCAAAAAAGAACAGGATAAACGAGAGCAACAGGAAAGCATATCCCGTATAGGTAAGGGCTATTCCGTAAGGATCGTATGCAATGGATAGCGTACTGCCTTTTTTATCGGCATCATATGTCGATTGATAAAAACGGTAATTACGGTAAGTATAGATGTGATTCATGGAAACACTTCCTTCGTGCATCTGAGGACCGTCATAAACGTTTAGTATGCTGATGAAATCCATTGGTGCGAATGTTCCCTGATAGTACGTTAACTGGAACTGTTTTAATGAAACAGAAAATGGCAAATCGGCTTTTTGTCCGTCATTTTTATTGAAAGTAGTGACTGGAGTTTCTCCTTGTCGAAGGTGTATGTTTCCTTGTATTCCCCAGATGTGTGTAGTAAGTGCTCCCGATAAAATAAGAATGAAAGACAGGTGGAGCAAGTATACTATTTTATTCCTTATGATATGGCGCTTGATGATATAGAGTAATGAAAGTAATGTTGTGGCTATCCAAAGACCGGTAAAGAAAGGAGAGCCGTAAAAGTATGTTGACGAAACGGTTGTTCCATATAGCTTTTCGATAATGGTGGCTGCAATCATCATGATGAGCAGAAATATCCATAATCCAAAAGTCGCTTTTTTTAATATATTAGTCATTCTGTTTGTTGTTTTTACTTGTATAAAGGAAGACATACGGAGATTAAATATTACCACGGACTATACAAACTGATAATAGGTTATTTTATATATTGTATGGGAAAATCTGTATCTGTATGTGTAATCCGTGGTAGAATCTGTTTTTTATATTAGTGTCCGATAAATATATTAAATAGGATGATTATCAGTGTTGTTTTTATGGATAGACCCCTTTTTAAGTTAATACTTATTGATGACTTAAAAGTTTTATCGGACAGCAATAGTTTTTTAGATTCGTTTCTTTTGGAGAGAGTTCAGACCTTTTTTGTTGTATGAAAGTCCTCGTTCTCCTTCAAATGTATGATCAGATTGAGTCAATGAATTTTACAATTGCATCGCGCTCGGCTTTCGACAGATTGCGGAACTTTTCGACAGTCATTCGTGCATCACTTTTAGTGTTTCCATGCCACATAATGGCTTCGATGACGTTTCGTGCGCGGTTATCGTGCAGACGGTCGGCTGTGGCCGAACCGGTACACATCTGATGCAATCCTCGTCCCCATAGCGGAGTGGTACGACACCAGCCGGTCCGGATGTCGTTTTCCATATGTAACTTATGTTGTACGAGGTCGGAGTAAGGCCAGATTGTCTGGTTGGGATATCTTGGCAACCGGCTGTCGCCTTTGGTAAAGAATCCGTTCGGATCGTAAAAGTTATCATCTCCTGTTGTCCATGATGGACGATGGCAATAAGCACATCCTATCTGTTCGAACAGTTCCTTGCCTGTTATCACGTCTGGATCATCCACATTACGTGCGGCAGGAACGGCTAATCCACGATGCCATACCATGAAATCGATAAAATCTTCATCATCCATTTCTACATCCAGCTCTTGAGAAGTGAGATATGCGGCAATGGCTCTGGCTACCTGCGTCTTGTCTGTATAATCATCTGCATGCCAGGTCGGGTGATTTTTATCAGGATCGACTTCTTCAATGTATGATTGATAACCAGCCTGTACTTCCGGATCATTGGCTGAGGCTTTTACCCATGAACTTCCTCCGTAAACCGTTTTATCCTCTCCGCTGGCACTGGCAAAATAAGTATCCAGATAATGATAGCGGCGGTTGCTGCGTGTTACGTTTGTGATATTCCACATAGCGTTCGCTCCGGCAGCGTCTTGCAGTGGTCCTCTGCTCAGGGCATAAGTAAATCTGAAAGGATGTTGTTCTCCTTTATCGCTAAAGTCAGGATTGACATCTGTGACTTTCGTATTGCTGTATTGCTTTACCCATTCTCCATTTTTGAAGAAAGCTTCGTTTAGACCGTTTTGCATGTATCCGTCTTGCTCTTCTTTGGCATATTGTGCTTTCAGATCATCATCGCTGATGGCATCCAGCAGTCCGGTTCCGTAAATACCGATGGTAGATTCCAAGAGCACTTTATAGTTGCCCAGACTGCTGATTACTCCTTCATTTTTTGCATATACAGCATCAGCAGCAAGTGTTACTTCCGGATATTCCAGGTCATAACTTTCTCCGTCGGGAAATTTATTTCCCCACTCGTCGGTATATTTCTTCCATTCAATGATGACCTTGCTTTCATCCAGCGGAGCTTTAAAAGGCTGAGTTGCGTGTCCCTGAGGCATTCCTGTAAGCCAACTTACATATCCGTCTGTATCAGGATTGTAAACGACAAGCAAACATCCGTTTCCTATTGATGTAGTTTGAAAAGCACCGGCAGGATTACGTTTCCCGTGACCATATCCGGGGTGACAATGGATACACGAGCTGCGTACATATGCCGGTCCTAATCCTTTACGTACTCCGGAATGATTGTTCATATACATTTTTTCGAAAAGTTGTTCACCATTTTTAAAGCGCTGGCTCATCTCTTCATTAGCTTCGATGGGTTCTGTTGGCTGTTCCAGCGCATTCGATGTTGTCAGGTATGCAGTACCTAGTTGGCCTCCGGTGTAATACCATTCGGGCTTTTCGTTATTTTCGGGATTATCGGACGGTACATGCTGGTTCTCATTGTCACTACATGCTGTTATGGCACTGGCAACGAACAATGAATTTATCAGATATAAGAACTTTGTTTTCATAAGTAAAATTGTTTGTTCCTAAGCTGTTACAGCCATCTTGAATCGGAATTTAGGGTGTCTTTACCTCAATTCAAGATGACTGTTTAAAGCTATTTTATTCTGCGAGAAATTGATTGCTCTTATTTCAAAAGAGCTTTGTTGGCTTTGTTCAATGCTGTAGATAACTTGCTTAAAGATGCTATGGCTGCATCAGCTTCGGCTCCTGTTGCATTTTTTGCAAACGGTTCTGGTATAGCCTGTATTTTGGTAATGGATTCATCTATCAGCGCTTTTACTTCTGTATCTGTAGCCTGGTCGACTGTTGAAACGTAAGCGCTGACAGATGTTGCATTGTTTTTGCCATCGTAGCTGATTCCTTCGTATGCATTTTTTACACTTTTGATATTATCGACAAAGTCGACAACCGAGTTTAGTGCATAAGGTGATTCGATATAATTTTTGTCGTCGGCACTCTGACCTGAGTTAGGACGTCCGATTTTTTGCGTACATACTTCATCTACGATATCGATACATCCTTGAATCAATTCTTGTGCGGCAACGGTATAACTGGTATATTTGCTTCCACCTTGTCCGGCTGTTTTCATACTCGTACCGTAATTGAAAGTCGGCTCTTGTTCTGTTTCGGTAAGGATTTCCTGTTTTTGTGTACTGATATTATTCATACCGGCCCATGAAGCCTCCAGACGGATACACTGGTTACGTAAGTCTTCGGCAACTCCTGCCATGTAAATCAGATGATTGTTCGTTATATTTACTACCTGTCCGCTGTAGCTATAAGTCTTCTCAAAGTTTCTTGGTTCTCTATGTGAGTCGTCGGTAAGCTGGAACAGGATGTATTCCAAAGCATGATAACCTAGCAGACCGTAACCTAGATTGGTTGTGATATAATCGAAATCACCTTCACCGATGGCATCCATCATTTTCTGATTATTCAGTAAATTATCTAGTGCAACCTGATCGAGAGGCCATGAATCGATATGAGGGTCGATATTGTAATCGGCAGCTGCACCAAACAGAAATGCTTCGCTCAACTCCCATGCCTTACGTGATTCTGTCCAGTGCTCGCATGCTTCTGCCACATATTCGGTTGCTTTAGCCTTATCGCCACTGAGGTAAGCTTCTTTGGCTTTTGTGCATGCGTCACTCACTAGAATAGCTTCGTCTGCCATAGCCGTGTAAGTAGGGATAACGGTATTGTCTACGTATGGAACGATAGCTTCTTTTAATGCTTGTTCTTCGTCTGATAAACCGTTGGATGTGTTACTCCCGTTATTGTTATCACTACATGAAATCATACTTGTTGCCATAATGGTAACAACTGTCATACAAAGAGGAAATTTAAAAAACATGTTCATCTTTTTTGAATTTTAAGTTGTGGTTAATAAAATTTGCTTTCTTGTTGTTTTTATTTAGTGAAGAATCCTGCATATGCTACGCCAACCGATATGGCGGGTTCATTGTTGTAAGGTGCTCGCATCAGACCGATGGAATATTCACCTTTTACTACGATATCGTGGATGGGATAATAATTTACTCCGGCTGCTATGCGATTGCGTCCACAGAATTTATAAATGGGCGTACTGGTCTTATGCATAGAGTCGTAATAATCGTAACGTCCGAAAACATATAGCTTCTGTCCTTTGTCATTCAATTTATTGATTTGTGAGAATACATTGTATCCAGCTTCTATACCGGTGGCAATAGCCGCTTCTGCAACATTCTGTTGTGGGGAAGGAGAGTTGTTGCTCATCTTTTTATTGACTTCCGTAATTTTATCGGCATCACTCAAATGACCGTAATCGAAGTTCCCGCGTACTATCCAGTTGTGATCATTGTAATTAAAATCGAAAGCCCCAATCATAACAGTTCCTTTTACGTCTTTATACTTATCGCTGTCTTTATAGTCATTCAGTGAGTTGTTGAAAGAATTGCCGGCATACCCACTGAGAGAGAGGCGCAGTCCCTTAATGGAATAATTATCGATGCGGAAAGCTCCTGCTACGGAGTTACCGATTTTAAATTCATATGGACTGCCTGCACCGCCTTGAATCCAGTTCAGTCGGTTGAAACGGTCAGAATCGAGGCCCGGAACCAATAAAACTTCGTAGCGCCAGTCACCTGCACATCCCCACAAGCTGATACCTGTTTCATGCCAGGTACAGGGCAGGATGGTATTTTCTCCTTCAGGACGATAGACTCCAAAGAACTCCGTCGGCAGATGATTCTGGTTTGTTCCACCTACCGGAACAATAATGTGCCCCAGTTTGATGTTGAATTCCGGACAGATAGATTTCTGGATCCAGAACTGTTCGAGAGCAACTTCTCCGCCACGTTCTATTTCACTTTCATATTCTCCGGCTTCCTCTTCCTCTATTTCAATGGCACTTTCCGTTCCACCGTGCTCAAACTCTATTTCACTTCCCATTGACCATCCATGACCAAAATTATAATTCAGGAAAAGCACTACATGTGGCAAGTCGAAACGTCCGTGCGACTGTCCCTTGTATACGCTGGGATCTTTTGCCGTATAGCGTATATATTTGTCCGAATAAAAGTTATGGCTATATACAGCCTCTCCATATCCTCCTATGGTCAACCCTTTACCGTTTTCTTCTGTTTTTAAGATAGAACGTTTCTGGGCTTTCATTTCTGTCACAGTCTCTTCGCTGCTTTTGCTTGTTTTCTCGGCTTCGTTTGCAGCAAATGCGTGTGTACTTATTGCTGCGATACAAAGTGAAAACAGGAACATTTTACTTTTCATTTGTTTTCTAATTTTGTTGGTTCTTAACAAACGCAAAGGTATTCCACATGCTTTAGGGCATCAATACCTATTAATTGGTAAAAAAAGTTATTAAATACCTACTACTAGGTATGCTTGTTCTTATCTTTGCGGGAAGATAGTTTTAACAGTGTATAAAGATGAAAGAATACCGATTGGATAACCTGACCATAAAGGAACATTTACTGGAGTTGGCAGAAAGAGGAAATAAGTCTTTTGCTGAGAGTCTGAATCCGGGTGTGGAACATGTGTTGGGAATAAGAGTTCCTGATTTGCGTAAACTTGCAGTACGGATTTCGCATACGGACTGGGAGGAGTATCTGCTTACTGCCGATACTTTCTATATGGAAGAACGTATGTTGCAGGGGATGGTATTAGGCTGTATCAAACCTGATGCGGATGTTGAATACTACTTGCAGCGCATTACTCGCTTTGTATGGATAATAAACAGCTGGTCGGTTTGTGATACCTTTAAATTCGGAGGAGGGAAAAGATTCATCGCTGAAAACAAGGAGCGGTTGTGGCATTATTTAGTTGGCTGGATGTACGAACAGAGAGAGTATGAAATTCGATTTGGGGTTGTGATGAGTATGCAACTTTTTATTGATGACGAACATATCGGACAACTGCTGGAAGAATATGATGCTATCCGTCACGATGGGTATTACGTGAAAATGGCAGTGGCATGGGCGCTGTCAGTCTGCTTTGTAAAGTTCCCTGAAATTACCATGCGATACTTGAAGCAGAATAATGCACTGGATGATTTTACATACAATAAGACGTTGCAGAAAATAATCGAATCATATCGGGTGGATGCCGAAACCAAGAAGCTGATCAAGCAGATGAAAAGACCTGCTACCCGATAGACGGGAGCAGATAATAGTCGCACGAGTGTGTCTTACAGTACCAAAAGACGGATCGATTTATTTATAATTTTATAGGTTAAAGTACAAAATCCCCTGCTTTTAAGCACTTAATCGGAATGGATTAAGGCTAAAGCAGGGGATTTTTGTCTGAAAGTATCGGCTATTTTACTTAAGTAATTCTATTTTAGTCCAGCCTTATACGATGTGTGATATGATATTTTCATTCGTGGTGATACGGACCGTTGTTCAGAATAGTCATGGCACGATAGAGCTGTTCCACAAATATCAACCGAATCATCTGGTGTGAGAATGTCATTTTCGAAAGGGAAATTTTTTCTTGGGCGACTGCATATACGGCAGGAGAAAATCCATAAGGTCCGCCGATAATGAATACCAGCCGTTTACTGACTGTATGCATTTTTCGTTCTACCCAAGAAGCGAACTCTACTGAGCGGAACTCCTTGCCATGTTCATCGAGCAACACTGGTACATCGCCCGGCTGTAGGGCCTTCAGAATCAGTTCTCCTTCTTTTTCCTTCTGCTGCTCCTTGCTCAGACTTTTGGTGTTCTTAAGCTCCGGGATGACTTCTGTGTCGAAAGAGATATAATGTTTCGTACGCTCTGCATAATCGTTAATGGCGGTGATGTAATGTTTCTCGACTGTCCGTCCGACAACTAGTAACGTAAATTTCATTTTCTGTCTTGTTTTAATTTATTCTTTTTGCAAAGATAAGGATTATCCTTACCTTTGCCAGTAAGAAAACGTATTTAAAACAAGAAATAAAATGGACGAAAAAGTTGTTAAGGATTTAATCGACCGCTTGATTGATTTATCGTTTGCAGAAGATATCGGCGATGGCGACCATACCACATTATCGTGTATTCCTGCCGATGCTATGGGAAAATCAAAACTTCTGATAAAGGAAGAAGGTATTCTTGCCGGTATTGAAGTGGCAGAAGAAGTATTCCACCGTTTTGATCCTGAAATGAAAGTGGAAGTTTTCATTGAAGACGGTACACATGTAAAGCCGGGTGACGTAGCTATGGTGGTAGAAGGAAAGATTCAGTCATTGCTTCAGACCGAACGACTGATGCTGAACATTATGCAGCGTATGAGTGGTATTGCTACGATGACACACCGTTATGTAGAACGTCTGCAAGGAACCAAGACTCGTGTGCTCGACACTAGAAAGACAACACCGGGTATGCGTATTCTTGAAAAAATGGCTGTTAAAATCGGTGGTGGTGTAAATCATCGTATCGGTCTGTTTGACATGATTCTGTTGAAAGACAATCATGTGGATTTTGCCGGTGGTATTGATAAGGCTATCACGCGTGCCCGTGAATACTGCAAGGCTAAAGGTAAGGACCTGAAAATTGAAATCGAGGTACGTAACTTCGATGAATTGCAGCAGGTTCTCGATTTGGGTGGAGTAGACCGTATCATGCTTGACAACTTTACTCCGGCAGATACACGTAAGGCTGTAGAAATGGTAAACGGACGTGTAGAGCTTGAGTCATCGGGTGGTATTACTTTCGATACACTGCGCGATTACGCAGAATGTGGTGTTGATTTCATTTCCGTAGGTGCTTTGACACATTCTGTAAAAGGTCTTGATATGAGCTTTAAAGCATGCTGATAAAGTGTGATTAATTTGTACAAGGTTTCAGAAATGCCTTCCAAGTCTTTTTGGAGTTTTGTACTGAAAAATTTTTCTGCTGATGTTTTTTCAGAAATATGCTGACATTATTCTGAAAGAACAGGACGTTTCCTCCTTTTCTCGCTTTTGTCTTTTATATATGATATGAAAAGAATTAAAGCAGGAAAAGGGGGATTTTTTTCTATTTTTTAAACCATTGATTCTGATTGCTTTTTCTGTATCTTTGATTGTTGTTCTAAATCGAAGATTATGAGTCACGACACCTATCAATTCCTTCTTTATGCTATGTCTGTGGCAGGCGCAGTAGTATTTGTGGCACTTTATTTTGTGAGGGCAGGATATGGTATGTTTCGTACATCCTCGTGGGGAATCTCTTTGCCTAATAAGTTAGCTTGGATGCTGATGGAGGCTCCGGCTTTCGTTATTATGCTGTGGGGGTGGCTGTCTAGTGATATTGACGTTTTTGCTCCTCAGTTTGTCTTTGCCTGCTTGTTTTTGTTGCATTATTTTCAGCGTTTGTTTGTTTTCCCGCTGCTGATGAGAGGCAAAAGTCGTATGCCGGTTGCCATTGTAGCTATGGGGATTGTCTTTAATATACTGAACGGTATGCTGCTCACAACAAGTTTCTTTTCTTATCCGTCTGCTGAAGATTTGTATGCTGAAGGTTGTGGCTATTGGATGCACTCTTTCCCTTGGATAGGGCTGGCACTGTTTATCGCCGGAATGAGTATCAATCTTCATTCGGATTATGTAATCCGTCATTTGCGGAAGCCAGGCGATACGAAACATTATCTGCCGCAGAAAGGATTTTGCCGTTATGTCACGTCTGCCAATTATTTGGGTGAACTGATTGAGTGGACAGGTTTTGCCTTGTTGACAGCTTCGCCTGCTGCATGGGTTTTGTGTGGTGGACAGCTGCCAATTTAGTACCTCGTGCTGATGCCATCTATCGGCGTTATCGTGAAGAATTTGGATGTGAGGTCCTTAAAGACAAAAAGAGAATTATTCCTTATATATATTGAGAGTTCGCCTTAGAATTCTTGTTCATACGTTGAAAGATGAGCAGATCTCTTGAGATTTTATGAGGACTTTCTCATCTGTGATGTTTATTTTAATCAGATTGTTATGAATTCAAAACTATTTACTCCGGTGAAATTGGGACCATTGACGTTGCGCAATTGTACCATCCGTTCAGCAGCTTTCGAAAGCATGTACCCTGGAAATAAACCGTCGGAACAGCTACTCGATTATCATCGTTCGGTAGCTGCCGGAGGAGTGGGTATGACGACTGTAGCCTATGCAGCTGTTACTCGTAGTGGCTTGTCGTTCGACCGCCAGCTATGGATGCGTCCGGAGATTGTATCTAGTCTCCGTTGGCTCACCGATGCGGTTCATGTAGAAGGAGCAGCTGCCAGCATTCAGCTGGGGAATTGCGGAAATATGTCGCATAAAAGCATTTGTGGTTGTCTGCCCGTAGGAGCCAGCAGTGGGTTCAATCTTTATTCGCCCACGTTTGTGCGTGGGCTTCGTGCCGATGAGTTGCCGGAAATGGCTCGTGCGTATGGCAGAGCTGTTTGTCTGGCACGCGAGTCCGGATTCGATGCTGTGGAAATACATGTCGGACATGGCTACCTGATCAGTCAGTTTCTTTCTCCTGCCACCAATCATCGTAAAGATATCTTCGGAGGTTCATTAGAAAATCGGATGCGCTTTATGGATATGGTAATGGATGAAGTGATGACAGCGGCTGGTAATGACATGGCTGTACTGGTGAAGATGAACATGCGCGACGGTTTCCGTGGCGGAATGGAGTAGGAGGAATCGCTACAGGTGGCACGTAGATTACAGCAGTTGGGAGCCCATGCTCTGGTCTTGAGTGGCGGTTTTGTAAGTAAAGCACCGATGTATGTGATGAGGGGAGAAATGCCTATCCGTAGCATGACACATTATATGACTTGCTGGTGGCTGAAATATGGTGTTCGTCTGGTGGGGAAATGGATGATTCCTTCAGTGCCTTTCCGCGAAGCTTATTTTCTGGATGATGCGTTAAAATTCAGAGAAGCACTGGATATGCCGTTGGTATATGTAGGTGGTCTGGTTACCCGTCAGAAGATTGATGAGGTACTTAACGATGGTTTCGAAGCCGTACAAATGGGTCGTGCATTGCTTAATGAACCAGGATTTGTAAACCGTATGCGCATGGAAGAAAATGCCCGTTGCAGTTGTAAACATAGTAATTATTGCATAGCCCGTATGTACATACTTGATATGGCATGTCATCAACACCTGCAGGAAGAATTGCCGGATTGCTTGAAAAAAGAAATTGAACGCATAGAGAGTAGAGGTTGATATGAGAAAAGGACTAGCGATAATAACAGGAGCAGACGGTGGTATGGGAACGGAAATAACCCGTGCGGTAGCTTTGGCTGGATATTGCGTGGTAATGGCATGTTATAATGCTGAAAAAGCTGAGGTTAAGCGGAGGCTTTTGATAGAGGAAACAGGTAATGCTGATATTATGGTGATGTCGATAGATTTGTCCTCACTGGCTTCTGTAAACGCTTTTGCTTGCCGGATGCTGGAGCGTGGAGACAAGCTGGATTTGCTGATGAATAATGCCGGAACGATGGAAACCGGACTCCATACAACGGAAGATGGGCTGGAGCGTACGGTAAGTGTTAATTATGTGGAACATTATTTACTGACTCGCAAATTATTACCGCTGATGGGCAAGGGGAGCCGTATCGTCAATATGGTATCTGGTACGTATGCGATAGGGAAACTGGATTTTCCTGATTTTTTCATAAAGGGGAAGAAGGGCTGCTTTTGGCGGATTCCTGTATATAGCAATACGAAACTGGCGCTTACACTCTTTACCTTCGAATTGTCGGAACGTCTGAAAGAGCGGGGAGTTGTAGTCAATGCGGCTCGGGTATCGTTTCGACAGACATTATCACCATGCATATGTGGTTCGATCCGTTGACTGATATTTTCTTCCGCCCTTTTATCCGTACACCTCGGCAAGGAGCTGCTACAGCAATCCGCCTTTTACTCGATGAAGAGGCCGGTAAACGTACTGGCACGTTGAATGTCAGCTGTCGACCTAAGGTTTTATCGGAAAAGTACACTCATCATCGCCAGTCACAGGAACTTTGGGAGCGGACGGAGGAGATTGTTGCAAAATGGTTATAACCGGATAGTCAGAAGAAAGGGAGTGCTTCGATTTTTCATGCTGAGTATGGTTATTTTTATTTAGAGTAGAACTTATATTGTTTAGTAGAATTTTTCATTTGTTTATGATTGTCTGAAGGAGCGTCTTTTGTATTGTCTTACCAACCTGTTTTTTTGCGTGATGGTTTTTTATAATCAAGTGTTAGGTGTATCTGTCAGACGCTAATAAATAAAAAAGGGATGTGGTGAAGTTGGAACAGTTTGCGTATGTCATACTTTGATTATAATTTACAAAAATAAAAAAGCCGAATCAAATTCTGTTTCACTTTGATACGGCTTTAATGTTATAAGGTTTATTGTTAATATGCATTCTTTTCGCCATGGATAGCATTTCTGACAGTTTTATATATGATATAGATATCAAGCCAGAAATTCCAGTGTTCAATATACCAGATATCTCCTATTACACGGCCTTCCATATCTTTCAGTTCTTTTGTTTCTCCGCGATATCCTGTAACCTGACTCCATCCGGTAATTCCTGGTTTTACGAAGTGGCGTACCATGTATTTGTTTATCAGTTTAGAGTACTCTTCGGTATGTTTTAGCATATGAGGGCGTGGTCCTACTACACTCATGTCTCCCAGCAGTACATTAATAAACTGAGGAAGTTCATCGATGTTTGTCTTACGCATAATATTTCCCCAGCGTGTTTTTCGGGGGTCATCTTTTGTAGCTTGAAGCGTATCTGCTTCGGCATTGACTTTCATCGAACGGAATTTATAGCAATAAAACTCTTTATCATTTAATCCGTTACGCTTTTGACGGAAGAAGATTGGTCCCGGCATGGTTAATTTTGTAATGATTGTTACAATAATTAATATGATTGGGAATAAAGTGCATAAGAATAACAGTGAGAAAACAATATCAAATGCACGTTTCAGGAATTTATTTTCCGTACGGCTTAATGGATCTTGACGTAAACTAAGATAAGGTACATTCCCCATCATATTTAAATATACACGATTATGTAAGTAATTATGTAGATTTGGTACGCTATAAAAATGTACTAAATGGTTTTCACAATAATTAATAATTGGTACAATAATTTCGCTACGGTGTGATGGAAGACAACAGAATAGATAATGTATATATGAGTTTTTTTTCAAGTAATTTTGGACTTCCTCTGGACGTCCTAGATAGCAGCATTGTGAGGGCATTTCTGGATTCGGCTTATCATCGAAATATCCATTAACTTTATAACCTGTAGATGGATCATCCGATAATTCATGATACATTTCAATATTATTAGAAGTGCTTCCAACTAATACGACATAACGTATATTCTTTCCTTGACTACGAAAACGTTTTAAGATATCTCTAAATGTAAGTCGGAAAAGGCTTAGCAGAAGAAATAATGTTGAAATATAGGCTGGAAAAAACAGAGAACATATATTCATGAATTTGCCAACACTTAAAACTGTACCTGTCAATATTGAAAAATAAAAAACATTACGGAATACACGCATGATTATCTGATATGGATATATTTTGCGCAGGTGTAAGACTACTCCTCCTTGAATGCTACATATTAGATAGCATAATATAATTATGATTAAAACTTGAGGTAGTGTAGCTGTTAGTTCAGCATATTTCCCCCTATAAATGGCCCATAGGTAAAAGATATAAAATAATCCACTACAAATACATAATTCCCCTAAAAGAACACACGCTTTTATTATGCTATTGTAGCGTACCATATTATTTGTATAATTCTCCATAACTAAATTGTAATAGGTTAAACTTAATATTGTATTTTTTATCTATGTAATGTATTGTGTGTAAAGAATCTCAACAAATATATGTTTTGTCTATTTAATAAACAAATAAATCTAATTAAATTACAATATAAAAAAGAAAAGTATTAAATATAGTTAATAAATGGGGTTTTTTGCTGATTTTGTTATGTTGTATAACATAAAACCTCTATCTTTGCATCGTGTTTTTCATGGTATTAGATTTAAGGTTAATGAAGATTGGGAGTCTGGGAAGATTCCCTTTTTTATTTTATTTATTTTGGTATCCGAAAATGGTATTGGATCAGTTCGCTTATCGGGTTCTTTATAAAAATTCCTAATGGAATATTATAAGAGTTTGCAGTTTCTGTAAGCTCATCGTGGAAGAACCATGCTATGGATCCCACAAATGATACAGGTAATGACCGGTGATAGGGCATAACATTACGCCGGAAGAACTCCCCAAAACAATCTAGTAAGAATGTATGTACTTGAGGCATATCTTTATGCTCATAAATGTAGGTTGTTAAAGAGGCGAGGAAACGATTGGCTTCTGGTTGCCGATAAACTTTATCTAATAGTTCAGGAACAGTAAGATTGAGTTTTTCCAATAATCTATTTCGTAATATTTCCGGCAACTGTCTTTTTAGGCAGTCACTGATAAAACGTTTTCCTAAATATGCACCGCTACCTTCATCTCCCAAAATATATCCAAGTGGAGATATATTCTGTATTATTTGCTTGCCATCGTATAAGCATGAATTTGATCCTGTTCCTAATATACAGGCGATTCCTGCATTGTCTTTACACAAAGCACGTGCTGCTCCCAGTAAATCTGTATCTACAGAGATGTCGGCTTCAGGAAAGTTGTTTTGTAAGACATGTATGATACTTTCTGTTTTAGGTGGCAGGCATCCTGCACCATAGAAATAGATGGCAGTACAACGTTCAGGAGAAAAATCCAGTTGAGGAATGAGTCCTTGGCAGATTATAGACTCTATCTTTTCTGCGGATTGATGAAATGGATTGATTCCTTCTGTCTGGATAATTTTGCAGTTGCTTATTTCTGTGCCGTAGCACCAATCGGTTTTTGTGGATCCACTGTCGGCAATAAGTATCATAAAGGAATGTATTTTATGGTGAAAAGCACAATGTAACATGTTACACTGTGCTTTTTATTTAGATGAAATTTAATAGATTTAATGGCAGTGTCCGCATCCGCCTCCACAGCATCCATCATCGTGGTGGTGATGTTCGTGGTCTCCACATCCGCCTCCGCAGCTGTCACATCCACAACCACATCCTTCTCCACTCATCATGTTTACCATTCCTTCGATTTCCTTATTGGTTGCAGGACGCATTTCGGTAACAGTTCCTTCGAAAATCAGGTCTTTACCAGCATGAGGATGATTGAGGTCGAGTACAACTTTGTCTTCTGTTATTTCACCTACATTTGCATAAAACTGATGACCTTCTGCATCGTTCAGCATAATGATGTTTCCTGGGAAAATGTTTTCGCTGTCGAAGTTTCCGTCCGGATCACAGAACATTTTCTTTGATACCTGACGTACATTGTCTTCGTTACGTTCGCCATAAGCTTCTGCACATGGGATAGTAAAATTAAAATTATCCCCTTTGCTTAAAGCTGTAATTTCTTTTTCAAATTTATCGAGTGTATATCCGATACCTGAAATAAACTGGAACGGATGTTCTACAGTTGCTTCTTCCAGCAATTCTTTTTTACCGTCAGCAATAGCATACAGACGATATGCTACGGTGATGTATTTATTTTCCATACTTAATAATTTGTTTGAATAATTGAATTTTCGCAAAGGTACGAATAAAAAATGATATTCAGAAATACGACCTGTCTTCTCTTTCTGTTTATATATATATGTTATAAATGTGGTAATATGTATTGTTTAAAAAGAAATTGGATATAAAAAACCTAGGGAAACTTACTAATGATTATTTTTTATCGAAAAAATCTTTCATTTTATTTGCTTGTTTCGAAAAAGCCTTTACCTTTGCAAGCGTAAACAAAACAAGATAATATGAAAATGATAACTGATATACGAATTAACTTGGCAGTCCTGCATATTATTCGCGTCGTGGTGAAAGAACCAAGAGGTGAGTAAAGTTTTTGTGTATATAGTTCACATAAGAAATATGTATGAAAGCCTTTCTCGCCAGTGTTGAGAAAGGCTTTTTACTTAATGAAAAGGAGATAATGTAATGAAACATCAGTTACGCAGTTCGATGAGTACCGAAGGTCGCCGTATGGCAGGAGCAAGAGCTTTATGGGTTGCTAACGGTATGAAAAAAGAAATGTTTGGGAAGCCCATTATTGCTATTGTAAATTCGTTTACACAATTTGTTCCGGGACATACTCATTTGCATGAAATAGGTCAGCAGGTAAAAGCCGAAATTGAGAAGCTGGGATGCTTTGCTGCCGAATTTAATACGATAGCCATTGACGATGGTATCGCTATGGGACACGACGGAATGTTATATTCATTGCCTTCCCGCGATATTATAGCCGACAGTGTGGAGTATATGGTAAATGCTCACAAGGCAGATGCTATGGTATGTATTTCGAATTGCGACAAGATTACCCCGGGTATGCTTATGGCTGCCATGCGATTGAATATTCCTACAGTGTTTGTTTCTGGTGGACCTATGGAAGCCGGGGAGTGGGGAGGCATGCATCTCGATTTGATAGATGCGATGATTAAATCGGCTGACCCGACTGTAAGTGACGAGGATGTAGCCGAAATTGAATGTCATGCTTGCCCAGGATGCGGCAGTTGCTCGGGAATGTTCACGGCTAATTCTATGAACTGTTTAAATGAAGCCATCGGATTGGCTCTGCCAGGAAATGGAACAATCGTAGCCACACACGAAAATCGTAAACGCTTATTCCGTGATGCTGCCGAACTTATTGTAAAAAATGCATATAAGTATTATGAAGAAGGTGATGACAGCGTTTTGCCTCGCAGTATCGCTACTCGTCAGGCTTTCTTGAATGCCATGACACTGGATATTGCAATGGGAGGTTCTACCAATACAGTACTTCATCTGCTTGCGGTAGCTCATGAAGCTGAAGTTGATTTCAAGATGGATGATATTGATATGTTGTCCCGCCGTGTACCTTGTCTGTGTAAAGTTGCTCCAAATACCCAAAAATATCATATTCAGGATGTCAATCGCGCCGGTGGTATTCTTAATATTTTAGGAGAGCTGGCAAAAGGAGGTTTGCTTGATACCAGTGTACATCGTGTTGACGGTTCTACACTCGAGGAAGCCATTACCAAGTATAATATTTGTAAGGCTGATGTAGATGCAGAAGCCATGCGTATATATACAAGTGCTCCGGGCGGAAAATTCAATATTGAGTTAGGTTCTCAGAACAATGTTTATAAAGAACTTGATACTGACCGTGCTGCTGGCTGTATTCGTGATTTACCGCATGCATACAGCAAAGACGGAGGACTGGCGGTATTGAAAGGAAATATTGCTCAGGACGGTTGTGTAGTAAAAACAGCAGGAGTGGATGAGAGCATCTGGAAATTCTCAGGACCGGCTAAGGTCTTTGATTCTCAGGAGTCGGCTTGCGAAGGCATTCTTGGTGGTAAGGTTGTGAGCGGAGATGTAGTAGTTATTACTCATGAAGGGCCGAAAGGAGGTCCTGGTATGCAGGAAATGCTTTATCCCACCTCATATATCAAATCAAAACATTTGGGTAAAGAATGTGCTTTGATTACAGACGGACGTTTTAGTGGAGGTACTTCCGGATTAAGTATCGGACACATTTCTCCTGAAGCTGCGGCCGGTGGAAATATCGGTAAGATTGTTGATGGAGATATTATCGAGATAGATATCCCCAATCGTACTATTAATGTAAAACTCACTGATGAAGAGCTGGCAGCACGTCCTATGGCGCCTGTTACTCGTAACCGTCAGGTGTCGAAAGCTCTGAAAGCTTATGCCAGCATGGTAAGCTCGGCCGACAAGGGTGGAGTAAGAATTGTATAAAGAACTATTTATTCTTCATTTGACTTATGGCTAAAGAAAGAATTACAGGATCGGAAGCTTTAATGCGTTCGTTGGAACATCAGGGGGTAAAGACTCTCTTTGGATATCCGGGGGGAGCTATTATGCCTGTATTTGATGCTTTATATAATCATAGAGATAAATTAAACCATATATTGGTTCGTCATGAACAAGGTGCGGCTCATGCAGCACAAGGATTTGCACGCGTTTCGGGTGAAGTAGGTGTCTGTCTGGTAACCAGTGGACCGGGAGCTACGAATACCATTACAGGTATAGCTGACGCAATGATAGACAGTACCCCGATTGTTGTGATAGCTGGACAGGTCGGTGCCGGATTATTGGGTACGGATGCCTTTCAGGAAGTTGACTTGGTGGGTATAACTCAGCCAATTTCGAAATGGAGTTATCAGATACGCCGTGCGGAAGATGTAGCCTGGGCTGTTTCGAGAGCTTTCTATATAGCACGAAGCGGACGTCCCGGACCGGTTGTCCTCGATTTTGCAAAGAATGCTCAGGTAGAAATGACTGATTACGAACCGGTAGATGTTGATTTTATCCGTAGCTACGATCCGGATCCGGAAACTGATATGGATGAAATAAACAGGGCTGTGGAACTGATAAATGCCTCTCAGAGGCCATTAGTCTTGGTGGGACAAGGAGTTGAACTTGGAGGTGCTCAGGAAGAGCTTCGTAAGTTTGTTGAAAAGGCAGATTTACCTTGTGGATGTACCCTGCTGGGTCTTTCAGCTTTACCGTCCAAGCATCCGTTGAATAAAGGAATGCTCGGCATGCATGGTAATCTTGGTCCTAATGTAAAAACCAACGAATGTGATGTGCTGATTGCTGTAGGTATGCGTTTTGACGACCGTGTAACAGGTGATTTGTCTACATATGCCCGTCAGGCAAAAGTCATTCATTTGGATATTGATCCGTCTGAAATTGGGAAAAATGTACCGGTAGATGTTCCTGTACTTGGAAATTGCAAGCGTACACTGTCGTTGCTTACCGAGCGGATTGTTGCCAAAAAACATACAGAATGGATAGAAAGCTTCCAGCCCAATGAAGAAAAAGAATACACTCAAGTAATAAAACCGGAAGTATTTCCTGAAGACGGACCACTGAATATGGGTGAAGTGGTAAATGCCGTAAGCGAAGCAACGGGTAACGAAGCTATTCTCGTAACCGATGTCGGTCAGAATCAGATGCTGGCTTGCCGTTATTTCAAGTTTGCAAAGAAGCGCAGTGTTGTAACTTCCGGTGGTATGGGTACAATGGGATTCTGTCTGCCGGCTGCCATTGGAGCTACTTTCGGCGCTCCAGAACGTACGGTCTGTGCATTTATGGGTGATGGAGGTTTGCAGATGACTATGCAGGAGCTGGGAACTGTTATGGAACAAAAAGCTCCGGTAAAAATCATTCTTATGAATAATAATTATCTGGGAAATGTACGTCAGTGGCAAGCTATGTTCTTCAATCGCCGTTATTCGTTTACTCCGATGATGAACCCCGACTACATGCAGATTGCAGCGGCATATGGTATTCCTTCACGCAGAGTGATGGATCGTTCAGAATTGAACGATGCTATTCGTGAGATGCTGGAAACCGATGGACCGTTCCTGTTGGAAACCTGTGTGGTAGAAGAAGGAAAGGTATTGCCTATGACTCCTCCGGGAAGTCCCGTAAACTATATGCTGTTGGACTGTTAATATAAAAGTAACTATGGATAATAATAAGACATTATATACAATAATCGTTCATTCGGAAAATATAGCCGGTTTGTTGAATCAGGTAACTGCTGTATTTACACGTCGTCAGATTAATATTGAAAGTTTGAACGTGTCTGCCTCTTCCATTAAGGGAGTACATAAGTACACTATTACTTGCTGGACTACTCCCGATATCGTAGAAAAGGTGGTGCGTCAGATAGAAAAAAAGATGGACGTTATACAAGCACATTATTTTACCGATAAGGAAATCTTCCAGCGTGAAGTTGCCATGTATAAGGTTTCTACACCAGAGTTTCAGTCAACTGCAGAAGCATCAAAAGTCGTACGTCGCTATGGAGCACATATAGTAGAAGTAAATCCTACTTATTCTATAGTCGAAATGACAGGTATGAGCGATGATATTGCTAACCTGTATCAGGAGTTGAGAAATCTGAACTGTGTGCTTCAGTTTGTACGTTCTGGAAGAATTGCTGTTTCCACCAGTTGCTTTGAGCGTGTCAATGAATATCTGGCACATCGTGAGGAACGATATAGAAATGAAAAACAGTAAATTCAGTTATTATGAGTGAGGATAATAAAGTTAGTACTTATCAGTTCGTTGCAGAACCCTTTCATGTAGATTTTACCGAAAAGCTTACAATGGGTGTTTTAGGTAATCATTTGCTGAACTGTGCCGGATTTCATGCGGCAGAACGCGGATTCGGTATTGCTACATTGAATGAAAACCATTATACATGGGTGCTTTCTCGTCTGGCGGTAGAAATGGAGGAAATGCCCCGTGCTTACGAAAAGTTCAGCATTCAGACATGGGTGGAAAATGTATACCGTCTGTTTACCGACCGTAATTTTGCCATTCTGAACCAGGAAGGTAAACCAATAGGATATGCACGTTCTATTTGGGCGATGATCAGCATGGAAACCCGTAAGCCTGCCGACTTGCTTGCTCTGCATGGAGGCAAGATTACTGACTACATCTGCAAGAAAGAGTGTCCTATTGCCAAGGCTGGTCGTGTGAAGATTACGGAACAGACTCCTTGTTTTGAATATCAGGTAAAATATGGTGATATCGATCTCAACGGGCATGTAAACAGTATTAAATATATCGAGCATTCACTCAACTTGTTCCCGCTCGAAATGTTCCGTGAAAAGTCACTTCGCCGTTTCGAAGTAGCTTATGTAGCTGAAAGTTATTATGGCGATAAGCTGAGTTTCTACCGGGAGCAGATAAACGAAAACGAATTTGATATAGAAATAAAAAAGAACGACGCTGAAGTTGTTGTTCGAAGTAAAGTGATATTTAATTGATTTTTAATAAAAAGATTGTAATTATGGCACAAATGAATTTTGGCGGTGTTACAGAAAATGTAGTAATCCGCGATGAGTTTCCTTTGGAAAAAGCACGTGAGGTAATGAAAAATGAAACGATAGCTGTCATCGGTTATGGCGTGCAGGGGCCTGGACAGTCACTGAATTTGCGTGACAATGGTTTCAATGTCATCGTAGGACAGCGTCAGGGAAAAACATACGATAAAGCTGTTGCCGACGGATGGGTTCCGGGAGAAACTCTGTTCAGCATCGAAGAAGCATGCCAGAAAGCTACTGTTATCATGTGCTTGCTTTCGGATGCAGCCGTAATCTCTGTATGGCCTACTATCAAACCGCATCTTACTGCTGGAAAAGCATTGTATTTCTCTCACGGATTTGCTATTACCTGGAACGATCGTACCGGTGTAGTTCCTCCAAAAGATATCGATGTTATCATGGTTGCTCCTAAAGGTTCTGGTACATCTTTGCGTACTATGTTCCTCGAAGGTCGTGGTTTGAACTCATCATATGCAATTTATCAGGATGCAACAGGCAAGGCTTACGAACGTACTATTGCATTAGGTATCGGTATTGGCTCTGGTTATTTGTTCGAAACAACTTTCCAGCGTGAAGCTACTTCTGACTTGACCGGTGAACGTGGTACATTGATGGGGGCAATCCAAGGTCTGTTGCTGGCACAGTATGAAACATTGCGTGAACACGGACACAGCCCATCTGAAGCATTCAATGAAACAGTTGAGGAACTTACTCAGTCATTGATGCCGTTGTTTGCTGCCAAAGGTATGGACTGGATGTATGCCAACTGTTCTACTACTGCTCAGCGCGGTGCTTTGGACTGGATGACTCCGTTCCACGATGCAACTAAACCGGTATTCGAAAAACTGTACAAATCGGTTGCTGAGGGACACGAAGCACAGCGTTCTATCGATTCAAATTCTCAGCCGGATTATCGTGAAAAGCTGAATGAAGAACTTCGTCAGTTGCGCGAAAGCGAAATGTGGCAGACTGCTGTAACTGTCCGTAAGTTGCGTCCGGAAAATAATTGATAAAAGTTATTTCTGTTAGATGAATCACACTCCTTTTCTGCTGGATATTGCAGAAAAGGAGTTTTTTTATGCTGTATTGTATGGATGCTGTACTATTAGTTCGAACTTTGCTTGTGAAATAACTCATTGATAATTAAGGATGTACATGTTTCTAGTGAAACGCCTGCATATTTACCTGTTTTTTTGTACGAAAATGAGAATTTATTGTACAATTTTTGTCAAAAACATGCTGAATTTTTAGGAAAGATTTCAGCATGTTTTCTGATTTATATCATGTTCTTTTTGTATCTGTTGCAATAAAAAAATATTTATTTATCCGTCAATCGGAATAAAATACGTATTTTTGACTTCAACTTAATAATACCTATACAATTATTAGCAAGTTATGGAAACAGATTTTTTACAGATTATCAAAACACGGCGCAGCTGCCGTAAATATAAAAAAGAACAGATAACCGATGAAGAACTGAAGGCAGTGCTCGAAGCCGGAACATATGCTCCTACTTCACGAGGCATGCAGTCGCCTTATATTGTGGCAGTACAGAACGAAGAGCTGCGTAAACAGTTGGCAAGCATGAACGCTCATGTGATGGGAGTAACTTCGAATCCGTATTACGATGCACCTACTTATGTGCTGGTACTTGTTCCTGCTGATGCAAATAATCCTATCCAGGATGGAAGTTGTGTATTGGAAAACATGATGCTCGCTGCTCATGCTATCGGATTAGGAAGCTGCTGGATTCATCGTGAACGGGAAATGTTTTCTACTCCCGAAGGCAAAGAACTGATGAAGTCGTGGGGACTGCCCGAAGGTCTGGTAGGTATAGGCGCTCTGGCACTGGGATATCCGGCAGAAGAACCGGCACAGCCTAAGCCACGCAAGCAGGATTATTATCGTGTCATTAAATAATAAAGATTTTATTTACACCTGAATATATGGCAGACGGAAAATATCATATCGGATTCGCCTTGAGCGGAGGCTTTATCAGAGGCATAGCCCATTTGGGAATGTTGCAGGCATTGTTCGAGCATAACATTCGCCCTGATATTCTTTCGGGAACCAGTGCGGGAGCTATTGTAAGCGTATTCATAGCCGATGGCAGACAGCCGTTTGAAATAATGGAGATGTTTTCCGACCGTTCGTTTACAGAGCTTGCCAAGATACGTTTCGGTAAAGACAGTTTGTTTCAGATGGACTACTTTATCGATTTTATGAGAAGCAATTTGCGGACACGTAATCTGGAAGATCTGGAAATACCAGTAGTAGTGACGGCTACCGATTTCGACCATGGACAATGTGTACATTTTACACGTGGGGAAATAGCGCGTCGGGTAGCTGCTTCGTGTTGTATTCCCGTGCTCTTTGCTCCGGTCAAGATCGGGGGAACATATTATGTCGACGGGGGAGTATTCATGAATGTACCAGTGACACCGATACGTGATATGTGCGATAAGGTTTTGGCGCTGAATGTCTACAAGCTGGTAGCCGATGAATATAGTAAGAACTTGGCAGCTATTGCTCTTCGGGCTTATCATTTTATGTTTCAGGCGAACACGTTTACTGAGCTGGAAAAGGCTGATCTAGTTATAGCTCCCGATGGCTTGGGATCATATTCGAACTATGAGCTGGAAAAAGCAGAGGAGATTTTCAGTGCCGGATATTTTGCAGCTTCGAAAGTGTTGGAAGGACTGGAAGAAGACGAAAAGGAAAGATATTTTTCATTCAGGTGATATGAAATGAATACAAAATACAATAATGATATGGAACAAAGTGAGAAAATAATTATTTATCAGGTATTTACCCGCCTGTTTGGTAATGAAGAGGTACGCAATGCCTACAATGGCAGCCTGCAGGAAAACGGATGTGGTAAGATGGCCGGATTTACAAACCAGGCTTTGAATGAGATAAAAAAGCTTGGGGCAACACATATTTGGTATACAGGGGTTATTGCTCATGCCTCTCAGACAGACTATTCAGCTTACAATATACCTCGCAACCATCCTGCTGTTATAAAGGGTAAGGCAGGTTCTCCATACGCTATCCGCGATTATTATGATATAGACCCTGATTTGGCTGTTGATGTAAACCGCCGTATGGAAGAGTTTGAACTGCTGGTAAAACGTTCGCACGACAATGGATTGAAAGTGATAATTGATTTTGTGCCAAACCATGTGGCACGTCAGTATCATTCGTATGCCAAGCCGGACGGAGTGAAGGATTTGGGAGAAGATGATGATAGCTCGAAAGCTTTCGATGTAAACAATAATTTTTATTATATCCCCGGAACTAGTTTAGGCGGAGAAATTGATTTTTATGATGAACAGGCTGGTATGTACGAAGAACAGCCGGCTAAAGCTACGGGAAACAACCGCTTCGACGCTTATCCGAACAAAAACGACTGGTATGAAACAGTAAAACTGAACTATGGAGTCGATTACATGGGAAACACCGGCAACCATTTTTCTCCTGTTCCCGATACCTGGTATAAGATGAGAGATATCCTGCTGTTCTGGGCAGCAAAGGGTATAGACGGTTTCCGTTGCGATATGGCAGAGATGGTTCCCTGTGAATTTTGGGGATGGGCTATTCCTCAGGTGAAAGAACAGCATCCGGAACTTATATTTATCGCTGAGGTTTATAATCCGAACGAATACCGTAATTACATATTCAACGGACATTTTGATTATCTTTATGATAAGGTAGGATTGTATGATACCCTTCGTGCTGTAACTTGTGGATATGGATCGGCTACTGCCATTACAAATTGCTGGCAGAGTGTGGACGATATACAGCCACACATGCTGAACTTCCTGGAAAATCACGATGAACAGCGCATTGCTTCCGATTTCTTTGCAGGCGATGCACGTAAGGCTCTTCCTGCTTTGCTGGTTTCGGCTTGTATGAACACCAATCCTATGATGATTTATTTTGGTCAGGAACTGGGAGAAAGAGGAATGGATAGCGAAGGATTCAGTGGCCGTGACGGACGAACTACTATTTTTGATTACTGGAGTGTGGATACTATCCGCCGGTGGAGTAATCACGGACGTTATAATTTGCATTTACTGAATGATAAGGAAAAGGAGCTTCGCAGTTTTTATCAGCATGTCCTGAATTTATGCCGTGAGGAAAAGGCTATATCACATGGAGCATTTTTCGATCTGATGTATGCGAATAAAGGAAACTGGCTGATGAATGAGCACCGTCAGTATGTATTTATCCGTAAGTATGAAAATGAAGTATTGCTGGTTTTGGTGAATTTCGACAATATGCCTGTCCATCTGTCTGTGAACATTCCTTATCATGCTTTCGAATATTTGCAGATACCGGAATATAAAACAGTTCAGGCAACGGATCTGTTGTCGGGAAGAGCCGAAACTATCTCATTCGCGAGTGATAAGCCTGTTGCTGTTGACTTACCGGAATGGGGTGGTAAGATTCTTAAAATGACTATCTGATTCTGAATATTACGATACAAAATCCCCTTCCTCGGTTTTCCATGTATTGAGCAAAACTGAAGAAGGGGATTTTTGTGTTAGAGCATATCTGGAACCAGATAAATATTATCTTCCGATATGCCTTGTTGCAGCAAGGCTTCCTTGTCTGCTAAGTAAAGCTGTATGAATTCATCGTGACTTTGGCAATGACTTTCTGCCTGTCTGTAGCATTCCAGTGCTTTGGGTATATTGTTTTGTGCCAGATATACGTGTCCGGCATTCAGCCAGTCGGAAGTCAGCACTTCGTCAGCCTGTTGCAGTTTATCGAAGAAACGAGCAGCTTCAGCATATTTTCCTGTCATGAAATAACACCATCCGATGGCTCTTTGTGCATTTGCCGGAGCAGTTTCCATATATTCCACTTTGAAGAAATAAGACAAAGCTTTGTCGTACATGTGCAGGCTGGCAAGACATTGTCCTATTTGCAGAAGCAAATTCAAGCTGTCAGGTTGCATTGTTTCTACTTTGTATAGATAGTCGAGTGCTTCTTGATAATGATGTAATTTCTTATGGCATTGTGCCATTTGCTTTAACGTCCATATATGTTCAGGTTTCAATAAATCTGCCTGAGCGTAAGCCTGCAATGCTTCGGTGTATTTTTTCATTTTCTGAAGGCAGAATCCGGTCTTTTGCCAGGAGTCGGCATCGCCTTTTCCCTTGTTGCATAATTCGTCATAATATATCGTGCATGCTTCCTGAAAATAGTCTTTAGAAAATAAATAGTCGGCTATTTGTTTCAGGTTTTCCGGAGTATGCATCAACGGTTTCAGAGCTTCACATTTCCAAAGTGACAAATCGTCTGTAAAGATATCGTGCATTTCACTGCGATACATCCATAACTTGAAGAAGCGGTACAGGTCGTGTATGTACTGACGGCTGATATTGCTTGGCTTTTTTTCTCCTTTTATTGTTTCTGCAAATTGTTCGCTTCCTTCTTTCAGTATTTGGTTTTGTTCGGTAGCTTCTGTCGTAAACATCTCTAATTGCTGTTTGGGGATATCCTTTAAGGCAAGACAGAAAGAATATTTATCCGAATTGCAGAACATGGTTGATTCCATAAGCAGATTTATAAGCGATTTGCCTTCTGTAGACTTGTGATTGGTGAATAGTTTCACAATGTCGGGATGCTGGCGGTCGAATGGATAAAACCAGTGTGCTGCCTGACGGAAAAACGGATACGATTTCAGTTGGGCAAAGGCACTCAGGTAGGTATCTGCTCCTTCCAGCTGTAACTCTCCCAGTTCGCGTATACTTTCTTCGACACGTTTCATCTCTTTCTCCCATTCAGGATTCTTGTCTTCCAAATCCTCCAGATCAATGATTTTCTGATTTTGGTTCAGCATTTCCGGAGAAATCTTCATGTTGGGTATAATTTCTTCACGCAGTTTCTTTTCTATCTTTTCCGTTTCACGGGAAAGGAGCAGGAGGGTCTGAAGTTTGTTCAGTTCCTTAATGATCGGGGTAGAGTCGCTTAGTAATGATAAGGCTGCTAGCAGATCTGGATATAGCTTTAACCTTTTTTCCTGATAATAGGCTGTCAGGGCAATTCCAATCAAAGCACGTTGGACAACTATTGTTTCGCTGTGTGTCTGATATGCCTTAATAAGGAATTGGAACTTCCGGCTGTCGAATACTTGTATCAGGCTTAAAGTAACTGCACTTATCATTACAGCTACATCGTTGGCAGGAACGAGCAGTGATTCCAATATGGAATTTGCACCCGACAAGTCTTCATCTGTCCAATGTGTAGAAATCCATATTATATCGAATAACTCAGTAACATACTTTTCATGCTCGATATATAGCTTGTTAACTGTTTCACTACGCCGTTCTTCGTCCATGACTGTTATCTGAGCCATTCCTAGATTTTCGCTGAAAGCTTCAAGACTGAGACAGATTTCCTGATAAGAATGTGGTGGAATTTGCTGAAAACTGTAATATTTTCCATGCATATATCCTGTTCCAGTACGATATTTACGTGTGGCTTCGGTGCGGTCGGCAAGTTCGTATGCTGTACGGAGTAACTGATGGTATAATTTGTTGCGTTCCGGATCTTCCATACCCTGTGCCGCATATTGCAGCATATAACTGTAAGTAGTCTGCAAACTTTCTATTTCAGAACTTAATTGCCAGTTGTCTGCTTCATGCGCCAAAGCTGTAAGTTGTACAAGAGCTTCTTTAAGCCGTTTGTTATCAAGAAATTCAATGATGTCGTTGTACATATAGTTGATAGGTCGAATAATATTAAAGTATTATTTATTATTGGCTGATGCCGTAAGGTAAGACTTTATGTTGGCCAAAGTTTTTTGTGAAAGTCTTTCGACACTTTGTATGGACTTTCCTGAAATATAGGGCGTATATAAAAGATTACTGCATGATTTCAGTTCTTCGTACACGTTGCCCATTCCTGTCGCGTCACAAAGATAATAATTGTCGGGTGACTCATTCAGCCAATCTTTCATGGCAGCAACATCGAATGTCGGTCCTACTGAAGTGTTCACTACAATTTTGCTATTGCCTAAAATGGAAAATTCTCTTTTTCCCAGCAGATAATTGTTACGAGGAATACATGTGCAGATTATTTCATTTTTATCCAACAGTTCATTGAGTGGCATGTACACAAATCCGGCGTTGTCTGCATCTGCTTTTCTGTGGCGGCTGAAGTAGCTGACTTCTGCTCCGAAAAACTTCAGCGCATCGGCAACCATTCGTCCGGTTTTACCCATTCCGATGATTCCTGTCTTCCGTCTGGTCAGTTCAGTACTTTCCTTACGCCAGCGTATGCCTCCAAATCCGTGTAATAATCGTACCAGTTCGCTTATTACATACTCTACAACTCCTTCGTCGCCATAATCTTTTACTCCGAGTACGGTAATTCCTCTTCGTTGGGCTTCTATAACATCCACGTTACAGCTTTCCGGGTTATAGGGTGTGCAGCACATGCCTATGTATTGTATATTGCGGCAGGCATCGAGTACACTTTTTCTGATAGGTGTACGGAATGATACTAACAGGCAGTCGGCATCACCGATACGCTCGGTTACGATATGTTCGTCTTGTGGAAAATCATGATATACCACTACTTCTTCTCCCAGCTTTTGCAGCTGTTGTAGGGCTTCTTCATCAAGCAGCGTTTCGTCTACCGCTACTATTTTCTTAAACCTTGTCATTTCCTTTATTTATCTTTTTGTTGTTAAGATATTGGTTTTTCTGCAAAGTTATTCATTCTTTCCGTTTTTTATGGATAAAATTTCTTATTTTGAAAATCTAAAAAAACTTTTGTTTTTCTTCAAGATCGGGTTTATATTCTTCTGTACTGAAATTATTTTATAATTTTGCATTGTTTATTATATGAGTAATCTTCTGCCGGCGAGGTCAGGAAGATGTGACTATACTATTGATGATAACAATGGGAATAACAGAACTTCAATCGCGTTATACTCGTCATCCGGTCTTGGAAGGATTGGCGAATACTTTAAAAGATAATGATATCCGTACTGTATTTTTAGAGGGAACACATGCTTCGTGCGCATCGTTGTTTGCTTCCTGCTTTATCAAGTCGGTACCGGGCGTATATCTTTTTGTCTTGAATGATCAGGAGGAAGCCGGATATTTTTATCATGATATGGTGCAGGTGAACGGTGATGAACAGATTTTATTTTTCCCTTCATCTTATCGCAGGGCTATTAAATACGGTCAAAAAGATGCAGCCAATGAAATACTTCGTACTGAAGTGTTGAGCAGGCTGGAAAAGAATGAACCAGTAACAGTTGTAACTTATCCCGATGCGCTTGCCGAGAAGGTCGTTTCACCGAAGATACTGAGTGACAGAACACTGAAGCTGACTGTCGGACAGCACATTGATACGGATGAAATTACCAAAACACTTTCGGATTATGGCTTCGAGCATGTTGACTATGTATATGAACCGGGACAGTTCGCTACACGCGGTAGTATCATCGACGTCTATTCTTTCGCTTCTGAATATCCTTACCGAGTAGACTTTTTCGGTGATGAGATAGATAGTATACGTACCTTTGAGGTAGAAAGCCAGTTGTCGCGTGAGAAAAAAGATTCGGTAAGTATTGTTCCGGAACTGGCACAGGCTATGGATGGCGATATCAGTTTCCTGAGCTTTATTCCGCGTGATACAGTTTTATGGGTAAAAGATTTATTGTGGGTACGCGAACGTATTCGGACAATTCATGATGAGGCCCTCTCGCCTCAGGCACTGACTGCATATGAAGGAGAGCAGACAGAGTTGATGAACCTGGAGCGGAAGCTGATAGACGGTGCAGAGTTTACGGTAGAATCACTGGAGTTCCGGCGGATTGATTTCGGACATAAGGCAACGGGGACACCTCAGGCTACACTGAAGTTCAATACGTCTGTACAGCCTATTTTCCATAAGAATTTCGATTTGGTAGCAAGTTCATTGACAGATTATTTACAGCGGGGATATTCCATCTATATATGTTCTGACAGTGTAAAACAGACCGACCGACTGGCAGATATCTTTCGTGAACGTGGTGATAAAATAGATTTTACAGCTGTAGACCGTACTTTGCACGAAGGATTTGTCGATCACACGTTGCATTGCTGTATTTTTACCGATCATCAGATATTCGATCGTTTTCATAAATATAATCTGCGCAGTGATAAGGCAAGAAGTGGTAAGGTTGCACTTTCTTTGAAAGAACTTAACATGTTCGAACCGGGTGATTATGTGGTGCATATTGATCATGGAATCGGAAAGTTTGCCGGACTTGTGCGTATCCCGAACGGGAATACAACGCAGGAAGTCATTAAGCTGGTTTATCAGAACGATGATGTGGTATTTGTTTCTATTCATTCTCTGCATAAGATTTCCAAATATAAAGGAAAGGAAGGTGAACAGCCTCGTATCAGTAAATTGGGTACGGGAGCATGGGAAAAGATCAAGGAACGTACCAAGACTAAGATTAAGGATATTGCCCGTGATTTGATTAAACTTTATTCACAGCGTAAGCAGGAAAAAGGATTTAAGTACAGTCCGGACAGTTTCATGCAGCATGAATTGGAGGCAAGCTTCCTCTATGAGGACACTCCCGACCAATTGAAAGCTACTCAGGAAGTAAAAGCCGATATGGAGAGCGATCGCCCGATGGATCGCCTTGTGTGTGGTGATGTGGGCTTCGGAAAAACAGAAGTTGCCATACGTGCCGCATTTAAGGCCGTGGTCGACAATAAGCAGGTAGCTGTGCTTGTTCCTACTACTGTATTGGCTTATCAGCACTACCAGACTTTCTGTAAACGTCTGGAAGGGATGCCTTGTAAGGTAGAATATCTGAGCCGTGCCCGTACAGCTAAAGATACATCCCGTATTCTGAAGGAGCTAGAAGCTGGTACTGTTAATATTTTGATAGGTACGCATAAGATTATCGGTAAAAGTGTAAAGTTCCATGATCTGGGTTTGCTGATTATCGATGAAGAACAAAAGTTTGGAGTAAGTGTAAAAGAAAAATTGCGTCAGATAAAGGTCAATGTAGACACACTGACCATGACAGCAACACCTATTCCGCGTACACTTCAGTTTTCGTTGATGGGGGCTCGTGACCTCTCGGTTATACAGACACCACCACCCAACCGCTATCCGATACAGACGGAGGTGCATACGTTTAGCGAAGAGATAATAACGGAAGCGATAAACTTCGAGATGAGCCGGAACGGACAGGTCTTTTTCGTGAACAACCGCATTCAGAACCTGATGGAACTGAAAGCAATGATTGTGCGCAATATTCCTGATTGCCGTGTATGTATCGGACATGGACAGATGCAGCCTGAAGAACTGGAAAAGATAATCTTCGGCTTTGTAAACTATGATTATGATGTGTTGCTTGCAACTACTATCATCGAAAGTGGAATTGATATTCCGAACGCCAATACGATTATCATTAATCAGGCACAGAACTTTGGGTTGAGTGACTTGCATCAGATGCGCGGACGTGTAGGACGAAGCAACAAAAAAGCTTTCTGTTATTTGCTGGCTCCTCCGTTGTCATCGCTTACCCCCGAAGCCAAACGCCGTCTTCAAGCCATCGAAAACTTTAGCGATTTGGGAAGCGGTATACACATTGCCATGCAGGATTTGGATATTCGTGGTGCTGGTAATATGCTGGGAGCTGAACAAAGTGGTTTTATAGCAGACTTGGGATATGAAACCTATCAGAAGATTCTGTCGGAAGCTGTAACCGAATTGAAGAATGATGAGTTTGCAGAACTTTATGCCGACGAGATAAAAGCAGGAGAAGAAAAAATCAGTGGCGAAGATTTTGTGGACGAATGTACCGTAGAAAGCGATTTGGAATTATTGTTCCCTAACGAATATATTCCGAGCAGCAGTGAACGAATGTTGCTTTATCGTGAACTGGACAAACTGGAACTCGACCGTGATGTAGAGGCTTTCAAGGAACGGCTGATTGACCGATTTGGAAAGATTCCGCCTGAAGGAGAAGAGTTGATTCGCATTGTGCCTCTTCGTCGTCTGGCAAAACGTTTGGGAGTGGAAAAAGCAGTACTGAAAGGTGGCAAGATGATTCTTTATTTTGTAAGCAACCCGGACAGTCCGTATTATCAGAGTGCCGCTTTTGGAAAGATAATCGACTATATGGCAAAGTATCCGAGAGTATGCAACTTGCGTGAACAGAACGGACGCCGCAGCATGATTGTGAAAGATATTACTGATGTGGATTCAGCAGTCCGGATTTTACAGGAAATAGTCAGTCTGGGATAATTGTGTGGCGGAAAGCATTGTATCAGAAAACCTGTTGTCTGTGAAAATGGTTTCTTTAAAGGGACTGGTCGTCGGTCAATAGAAAAATCCGGCTGGGCAGTTCCGGCTTTTGAGATAGATGATGTAATTTTATATACTAATACGTAATATTTTATGATTTCAGTAGATGGACTTACCGTCGAATTTGGCGGAACCACCTTATTTAGTGACATTAGTTTTCAGATTAATGAAAAAGACCGTATCGCCCTGATGGGAAAGAACGGAGCAGGGAAATCAACCTTATTGAAAATATTGGCAGGGGCACGTCAGCCTACCCGTGGAAAGGTGACGGCTCCTAAAGACTGCGTAGTTGCTTATCTGCCTCAGCATCTGATGACGGAGGATGGACGTACGGTGTTCGAGGAAGCATCGCAGGCTTTTGCTCATCTTCGTGAAATGGAAGAAGAGATAGAACGCATGAACAACGAGCTGGCTACCCGTACCGATTACGAAAGCGATTCGTATATGGAGTTGATAGAAAAGGTTGCGGCAATGAGCGAGAAGTTTTATGCCATCGATATGACTCACTTTGAAGAGGACGTAGAGAAGGCTTTGCTCGGACTGGGTTTCATGCGTGAAGATTTTAACCGTCCTACCAGTGATTTCAGTGGAGGATGGCGCATGCGTATCGAACTGGCCAAACTGCTGTTGCAGAACCCAGATGTATTATTGCTGGACGAGCCGACTAATCACCTGGATATTGAATCTATCGGCTGGTTGGAAGAATTTCTGATTAACAGTGCCAAGGCTGTGGTGGTTATCAGTCACGACCGTAAGTTTGTCGACAATATTACTACACGTACCATTGAAGTGACGATGGGACGTATTTACGACTATAAGGTCAACTATTCGCAGTATCTTGTATTGCGTAAGGAACGTCGTGAACAGCAGATGAAGCAATACGAAGAACAGCAGAAGATGATTCAGGAAACGAAAGACTTTATTGAACGTTTCAAAGGAACATACAGTAAGACACTTCAGGTACAGAGTCGCGTAAAGATGCTGGAGAAACTGGAGCTTATTGAAGTTGATGAAGAAGATACTTCGGCACTCCGACTCAAATTCCCTCCTTCACCCCGAAGTGGAAGTTATCCGGTTATTATGGAAGGAGTAGGCAAAACTTATGGTGATCATGTGGTGTTCCGTAATGCAAATCTTACCATAGAACGTGGCGATAAAGTTGCTTTTGTGGGAAAGAATGGAGAAGGTAAGTCTACGCTTGTGAAATGTATTATGGGAGAGATAGAGCACGAGGGAACACTTACATTGGGACACAATGTGCAGATTGGTTACTTTGCTCAGAATCAGGCATCGTTGCTGGATGAAAACCTGACTGTCTTCCAGACTATCGATGATGTGGCAAAAGGGGAAATCCGAAACAAGATACGCGACTTGCTGGGAGCGTTTATGTTTGGCGGGCCGGAAGAGTCGATGAAGAAAGTAAAGGTACTTTCAGGAGGAGAACGTACTCGTTTGGCTATGATTAAATTACTGCTGGAGCCGGTTAACCTGCTTATTCTGGACGAGCCGACTAACCATCTTGACATGAAGACAAAAGATATTCTGAAACAGGCTCTGATGGATTTTGATGGAACACTGATTGTTGTTTCGCACGACCGTGACTTCCTTGACGGATTGGTTACCAAGGTATACGAGTTCGGTAATCAGCGTGTGAAAGAACACTTGTGTGGCATCTATGAATTCTTGGAAACTAAGAAAATGGAAAACCTGCGGGAGCTGGAAAAGAAGAATTGACGACTTTATAAGTACATGGTATATATTTATCACCATGAATAAGAAAAACGTCACTGGAAATTATCAAATATCTGGTGACGTTTTTTCTCATTTGTCGGTGTGTATTGAAATTGTTTATTCAGTCTGTTTTTTCCCAAATTCAGGATCTATTTTCAGTAGGGCAGTTACACCAAAGGTTGCAGCACAGCATACCATGATCCAGAGGAAGAAGTGCTGGTATCCCAGAAGCTCTTGCATCCATCCGGCTATCATACCGGGAAGCATCATTCCCAGAGCCATGAAAGCTGTACAAATGGCATAATGTGCGGTACTGTGAGTTCCTCGAGAAAAATAAATGAGGTAAAGCATGTAAGCAGTGAAACCAAATCCATAGCCAAACTGCTCAATAAAGATGCATATGTTTATCCATAAGAGATTCGTTTCGGGGAAGTAGCTTAAAAATACATATACTATGTCGGGCAGTGAGATAGCCCATACCATATACCATAGCCATTGTTTCAGTCCGTGCCGTGCGACTGCCATACCTCCTAATATACCTCCTAACATCAGTCCGATAATGCCGACTGTACCTTGTGTAAATCCTATCTGTTCGGTCGTCATACCTAATCCGCCTTCAGAAACCGGATCAAGCAGGAAAGGAATACTCATCTTAGTCAGTTGTGCTTCCGGTAACCGGTACAGAAGCATGAATAATATAGCAATACCAGCCTGCTCTTTTCGGAAAAACGAGCGGAATGTCAGCAAAAACTCTTTAAGTAGTCCAGAGGCTGATGTTTCTACTGCTGCCTTGTCATTTGCAGGACGTGGCAAAATAAAGGCATGATAGAGCCATAGCGCAAGAAATATTCCTGCCATGGTGAGGAACGTGATGCTCCATGAGTAGGGAATGCTTCCGGTTGTTTTTTCCAGATATCCGGCTATCATGACCAACAAACCTTGTCCGGCAATGGTTGCTATACGATAAAAAGTGCTTCTGATTCCGACAAACAAAGCCTGTTCATGAGTCGTTAAGCCGAGCATGTAAAATCCGTCTGCTGCAATATCATGAGTTGCGGAACTAAAAGCCATAAGCCAGAATATGGCAAGTGTAGTCTGGAAAAAATGTTCGGTAGGTATAGTAAAGGCAATACCTGCAAGACCTGCTCCGATAAATAGCTGCATGAGAGTTACCCACCAGCGTTTGGTACGGAGTAAATCGACAAACGGGCTCCATAATGGCTTGATGACCCATGGCAGGTTCAGCCAACTCGTATAAAGAGCTACTTCTGTATTCGAAATTCCCATGCGCTTATACATGACAAGCGACAGAGTCATGACTGCTATATAAGGTAATCCCTCTGCAAAGTAAAGCGTTGGGACCCACGACCAGGGAGATTGTTTTTTCATATTGAAAATATTAATACAGTTTTCTTATATCTGCCCCTCTATAATAATGAAGCAAAATTTCATTGTAATTATAGCCCTGCTCACCCATGACGGCTGCACCGATTTGGCAAAGGCCTACACCATGTCCCCATCCGGCACCAGTAAGTTCGAACCATGCAGGTATTCCTTCGGCATCCGTTTCTCCTTTTTCTACGATGAATGCAGAACTGAATAAGTGAGTAGGAGAGAGTGTACGGCGTATTTCCAGTTCTTTGCCTATGATAAGTGTCTTTTCTGTACCTACTATTTTCAGCTTGCAGATACGTCCTGATTTTCCTCGTTCAACGGGAATGAGATCGACAATCTTTCCATAATCGTTCTTTGTATTGCTGCGAATCAGTTCTGCAAGCTCTTCCTGAGTATAGCGAACTTTCCAGCGATAGAAATTGGTTGTTTCCTGATCGTAGTTGTTAAGTATCTGTGAAATGATGTTTTTATCATGAGTGTAGCAAAAACTGTCAGGGGTACTTTTAATCCATTTCTCAGCTTCACTCTCTTGAGTCAAGTCAGGAAAACTTCCTTCCTCTTTTGTATCACGTATAGCACTGAGATAAGGGTAGTTTTTCTCTTCCCAGCAGGTATCGAAAACCTCACTGACTCCTCCACAGCATTTAGAGAAACGTGCATCACAAATACAGTTTTTGTACATTAATACTTGACCTTGAGTGGCTTTGACCGCTTCTACAACATTCTTATTGGATGCCTTCGTAATGCCTTGGTAACGCTGGCAATGATCGTCTGCACAGACATCAAAAATAGTATGATCTTCGCGGTCGTACCAGCGGATGTATTCAGTGTCAGTCTTTATAAAGGAGAAAAAGCCGTTATCGTGTTTGCTCATTGCTTTGCGTTTTTCAATTTGCGCCAATAGCCAACTTCTTGAAATTACAGCATGAGCTTTTAAAAACTCGGGAGAGGATGTAGCATTCATCTCAGAAGAAATCACACTTATCAGGTAGTCTTCTGCCGGTAAAATATTGATAGCTGTGATTTTTCCTTCATCTACAACCAACTTCAAAGTTCCGTTGAAATGTTGCGTTTCCTGGCGTTCCCAATGGAAATTGATGCCAATCGTTACATCGTATAAGGAGAAAGAGGCTTCATCTTCTACAGGAGTGAATGTAAGTTCTCGATATACATTGCCATTCCATAGGATTCCTCCTTCACTAAAAGATACGACTTGGTTACCGGTTACAGTTTCACCTTTTGCCAGGAAATGAGAATTAAGGGTAAAATGTATCTCTTGGGCATTGACGATACCCACACTTATTTCTGGTTCTTTCATTATGCTCTATGTGTTTAATTATGGTATGCTACTTCTTTGTATATCTGTGTAATATCTGATTCGGTTATTTTATCAAAATCCTCTTTACGCGGAGTTACTAATAAACCTGCCATATCAAGTGCTCCAGGGCTGACTAACAGTTGCTTTCCTCCTGTTGCCGTATAGCAGGCTGGGCGATGTTCTTCTCGTGGAAAATATGCCATCGTGAACCCTCTTTGTTTGTCCTGCCATGCAAATAAATTGTATCTGGGTTCGCTTTCTCCCTCGTGCAAAGGAAGTGATTCTAAGTATTGGTTAATCATTTCAGGTAATATATCTGCTGAATGATTACAGATAAATACTTGGATCGGACAGATGTAACTGGTTATTTGGAAAGAAGAATAAGTGTTACCGTTTTCTGTTTTTATTTCTTTTTCTCTGACAGCTGTTTCCATGAGTCTTTCCCATTGCTGGATGACCGGCACATCGCTTTGTTTTACTGCCTGAAAATGGAAATGATCCGGAGCTGAGGCTCCACATTTAGCCCCATTGTAAAATAGGACATAACCGGATGCAAAATATTCTTCCAGCCAGCTGATCAGTTTTCCTGGAAGCTGACGTATCGTTTTATCTGCCAATACCTGATCCTGATGTTTTAAACTGGAAATGGTAAGGTGTTCGGGAAGTATCGGGTATGGATTGATCCGTAAGCTGAACGGTTCGTCTAATGAAATGATTATTTCATCTTGTTCGTTGGGCTTGTTTTCCGGACAAAGAAAGCATTTTCGTGCTTCTATAGATGATTTATCGACTTTTGCGCATGTAGAAACAGCACGTGCTGGATTGAATTGTACAGTTATCGTATTTCCTGCTAACTCGAACCGACGCGTTTCTATTTGATTGAGTGCTTCGTGGTTAATGCGTGCTGTCTGCCATTTTGCTAATTGGTTTTCGATAAAGAGGTCCCCTGCTTGTCTTTTTTTATTTATTGCTTGACGCAACTTAATTTCCAGTGTACGGAGACTGTCTTTATAATTATTGTTCTGATTTATTTTTTCGATGCTCAAGGCTGCATCAGAGTTTCCTTCCCAACGACGGCATAGATAAAGAACATCATAGATACGTCCAATGCGATATTGGCGTGAAAATGCAAGTCCTAGAGCGTAGTCTTCTCCGTAACTGGTGTTTGGTACACGAATTTTCCTCAGTAATGGGGTGAAGAATGCTCGGGGAGCTCCTAATCCATTGATGCGTAGCGCATTATTATGTCCGTTCTCATCTGTCCATTCTTTATGGTCGATTACTCCGGGAGGCAAGGTTTGCAGCGTAAAGTCGGTCATGCGGTATGAACCGATAACCATTGCACATTGTTCCTTGTAGAACTTGTCAACGATGGTTTGTACGGTATGCGGACTGCTGTACAAATCATCGCTGTCTAGCTGTATAGCAAAACGACCGCACTGTGGGTGGTTAATACCTAGATTCCAGCATCCACCAATACCTAAATCGGTTCGTTCGGGAATCAGGTGTATAACTCTATTGTCATTTTTATATTGTTCTATGATTTCACTGGTTCCGTCGGTAGAATGATTGTCTATGATAATCAGGTTGAAAGGAAAACTAGTTTCCTGTTCTAAGACAGAACGTATGGCATCGTTTATTGTGCGTGCACGGTTGCGTACCGGAATGATTATTGATGCTTCATGAGAGAATTCTCCTTCTTTTAAATCAACTGTCATCATGCCGGGTTTAAGATAAGCTCCGATTTTTTTTAGATGCCGGGTAAAAACCTCTTCACGTTCGATTTGTACCTGACGGTTACGCGGGTCTACATAATCAAACTGTTTTTCACCTGACTTTCGTAAGTCTATCTCGGTTTCTGTATAAAGAAACTCTCGTATGTGTGTAAGTTCTCCGTATCTTGAAAGAGCTAATCGCAAAGCATATAGTGCGGAATGTTGGTACTCTTTTTCAGCCTCAATTTCGTTGATTGCTCTTTTAAGATAATCGGTACGGAACATGAGTAAGGAGCCGAAGTCAAAATCATCTCGCACACTTCCAAGTTGGTAGTCGATAACAGGATGAGGTGTCCGTTCTCCTTTTATAGTTTTGTAATGGTCTGCATATACCATACTGCATTGAGGTGCTGAAAGGTAGTCGCACATACGTTCTAATGCCATGTAGCCAAATTCCAAATCTTGTACCTGTGTGCAGATAAGGGTAAAAGGAGTATTTGCATAAAGAGCAACTTGCTTGTATCTTTCAACAGATTCGGGAGCTGAGGACGGCAATATATAGCATTTATCGGGTAAGCTCAAATTGGGAACAGGAGATGTTGGCAGTAAGAATATCCGGTCTACTGTAGGACATTCCTGTAGGTGTCTTATTGTTTTATTAATTTGATTTTCACTTCCGTATGGAATGAAACATGTGATTGTTTTATTCATATTTAATACATTTATAGTGGCAAAGATAGAGAATATATCTTATTTTTGTCTAACTTTGTACGCTAATTGTATAGAATGGAGAATCCTTTTGTACAGATTATTTGTAGAACGTGTGCAAAAACAAAGAAAGAATGGCTGATGTAAAAATTCCCTTGTTGGGGAAAACACTGAGCGAAATACAAGGTATTGTGCATGGTTTGGGTATGCCTGGATTTACGGCAAAACAAATTGTTGCATGGTTATACGATAAGAAAGTCTTTTCAATAGATGATATGACAAACTTATCGCTGAAAAATCGTGAAAGGCTGAAAGAAAACTATGAGATAGGGGCTACCGCTCCGATTCATGAGATGCGTTCTGTAGACGGGACTGTAAAATATTTGTTTTGTACTCCTGAAGGTGATTACATTGAATCTGTGTATATCCCTGACGAAGACCGTGCTACATTATGTGTTTCCTCGCAGGTAGGATGTAAAATGAATTGTAAGTTTTGCATGACAGGCAAGCAGGGATATACAAACAGCTTGACACCTACTCAAATACTGAATCAGATTTATTCTATTCCGGAACGTGATAAGCTTACGAATATCGTTTTTATGGGAATGGGAGAACCATTTGATAATCTGGATGCGGTATTACGTTCACTTGAAATTCTTACAGCTGATTATGGATATGCTTGGAGTCCGAAACGTATAACTGTTTCTACTGTAGGTTTGCGTAAAGGTTTAGAGCGTTTCTTGGAAGAAAGTGACTGTCATTTGGCAGTGAGCCTGCATTCTCCGTTCCCTGCACAGCGAAGAGAACTGATGCCTGCCGAGAAAGCATTTTCTATTACTGAAATTATTGATATTCTCAGACGCTATGATTTTAGCAAACAGCGTCGTTTGTCTTTTGAATACATCGTTTTCAAGGGAGTAAATGACAGTATGCTGTATGCTAAAGAATTGATAAAGCTTTTACGAGGGTTGGATTGTCGTATCAATTTGATACGTTTCCATGCTATCCCAAATGTAGATTTGGAAGGTACGGATATGGAGTCTATGCTTGCGTTCCGTGATTATTTGACACAGCATGGAGTTTTTGCAACAATTCGCGCATCGAGAGGAGAGGATATTTTTGCTGCTTGTGGCATGCTGTCTACGGCAAAACGGCAAGCTGAAAAAAATAAAGAAACTAACTAAAAGAAAAAAATATGAAGCGTTTAGCCTTTTATCTGAGTTTGGCACTTGTTGTGCTAGCATTAGCTTCTTGTAAAGGGGAAGGAAAAAGTCTGATAACTCCGGCTTCCAGTGGTCGTCCTTATGAAATTTTGGTTGTTGCCGATGATAACTGTTGGATGAGTCCGGATAGTGCTCTTTTTCATGTGTTGGACACGGATGTTCCAGGATTGCCTCAGCCGGAACGCTCTTTCCGTATCTCAAGAGTGCGAACTGCGTATTATGACCGGACAATGCGTCTGTTCCGTAATATAATTATGGTAGACATCAATCCGCAGCTGTATACTCAGGTAAAGTTCAAATACTCGCGTGATGTATATGCTTCACCTCAGATGATTATGGTCATTCAGACCCCAAATCAGGAAGAATTTGCAAACTATGTTTCTCAAAATGGAAACGTGATTATTGATTTCTTTACTCGGGCAGAAATGAACCGTGAGATAAAGACATTAGAGAAAAAACATAATCAGACTATTTCTGCTAAGGTAGGAAGTCTTTTCGACTGTGATATCTGGATGCCTGTTGAAATGGAATCATATAAAGAAGGTAAAGATTTCTTTTGGTCTTCTACCAACCTTAATGATATGAATTTTGTGATGTATACTTTCCCGTTCAGAGATGAAAATACTTTCACCAAAGCATACTTCATACACAAACGTGATTCTGTAATGAAAGTGAATATCCCGGGAGAGCGTGAAGGTATGTATATGGAAACTGCTGATTCTGCATTTGTTGAAGTTAGAAATATAGCAGTAAAGGGAGATTATGCTTTTGAGGTCCGTGGACTATGGGAAATGAAAAATGATGCAATGGGTGGTCCGTTTGTATCGCATATGAGAGTTGACCGTGCAAATGCTCGTGTAGTAGTTGTAGAAGGGTTTGTCTATAATCCGGGTAAATTGAAACGAGATCAGATCCGTCGGTTGAATGCAGCATTGTATACATTGAAGTTACCTTCAGAACAGGCTGTTTCAGAATTGCCGGTTGATAGTACGTTAACCGAAGAAAAAGTAGAACATAAAGCTGAACAAACAAGCAATAAATAAGAAGCATGGAAGAACGTAAGATAATTGTGGGAATCACCCACGGAGATATAAATGGAGTAGGGTATGAAGTAATACTGAAAGCCTTTTCTGATTCCACTATGTTGGATCTGTGTACTCCAGTAATTTACGGATCGCCTAAAGTTGCTGCATACCATCGTAAAGCGATGGATATTCAGACAAACTTTAGTATTATCAATTCTGCATCTGAAGCTCAGGAAGGACGTGTCAATATTGTAAATTGTACCGAAGATGAACTGAAGGTGGAATTAGCTAAGCCTACTCAGGAAGCAGGACGTGCTGCATTAGCTGCACTGGAAATGTCTTTGAAGGAATATCGTGAAGGATTGTTTGATGTATTGGTAACAGCTCCAATCAACAAACACACGATACAGTCGGAGAATTTTCATTTTCCCGGTCATACTGAATATATAGAAGAACGTGTAGGAAATGGACAGAAGGCTCTGATGATTTTATTAAAAAATGATTTCAGAGTAGCTTTGGTTACTGGACATGTGCCTGTCAGCGAGATTTCAAAAGATTTGACTCAGGAATTAATCATGGAAAAAATGACTATTTTCCATCGTTCCTTAAAACAGGATTTCGGCATTGACAATCCTCGTATAGCAGTCTTTTCACTGAATCCTCATGCTGGTGACTGTGGACTGATTGGAAGTGAAGAGCAAACGGTTATCATTCCAGCTATGGAAGAAATGATAAAACGTGGTGTACAGTGCTTTGGTCCTTATCCGGCAGACGGTTTTATGGGTTCTGGAAACTATCGCTATTTTGATGGTATTTTAGCAATGTATCACGATCAAGGTCTGGCTCCGTTTAAGGCTTTGGCTATGGATGAGGGGGTCAATTTTACAGCGGGTCTTCCTATTGTGCGTACTTCTCCTGCTCATGGAACAGCCTATGATATTGCGGGTCAGGGAGTTGCCTCAGAGGACTCATTCCGTCAAGCAATATATGTAGCGCTGGATGTTTTCCGTAATCGTTGTATAGAAAAAGAAATCAGTGCACATCCGTTGCGCAAGCAATATTATGAAAAGCGTGACGATAGCGATAAATTGAAACTGGATACGGTAGATGAAGAGCAAATATAGGAATCTGTTTCTGCTTTTTGGCATAGTTGCCATAGCCGTCATGCTTTTTACGTTTGATGTGTCGTATGCAGAACTGACAGATAGCCTCCGGAAAGCAGGTCTTTGTTTTCCGGTGGTTATCTTTTTATGGGTTTTAATTTATTTGCTTAATGCTGGAGCCTGGTATATCATTATACACGATGGCTTTAGAGGTGATAAAATACCTTATTGGCGTGTATATAAATATACGGTAACGGGCTTTGCGTTGAATGCAACTACTCCCGTTGGGCTGATGGGGGGGGAACCTTATCGCATTATGGAGTTAGCTCCTTATGTTGGAGTAGAAAAAGCTACCTCTAGTGTGATACTATATGTAATGATGCATATTTTTTCTCACTTTTGTTTTTGGCTTTTCTCTATCCTTCTCTATCTCGTTTTATACTTTCATCACCTTCAATGGAGTCTGTCATTGTTTTTGGCATTTTCCGGCATCTTTTGTTTAATGGGAGTTTATTTCTTTATGAAAGGTTATCGGCAGGGTTTGGCGATGCGTTGTATCCGATTGTTGCAAAGGGTGTTTTTTTTAAAGCGTTGGGCTATAAATTTTGCTGAAAAGAAGCAAGAAACACTTCAACGAATTGATGATCAGATAGCGGAATTACATAGCAAACATCGTGTAACTTTTTATACATCTTTGGGAGCTGAGTTTTTTGCGCGGGTTTTATCATGTGCTGAGATTTATTTTATATTATCGATTTTTACAGATACAATTAGCTATTGGGATTGTATTCTAATATTGGCTTTTACCTCTTTGTTTGCTAATGCTCTGTTCTTTTTACCGATGCAGTTAGGAGGTCGGGAGGGCGGTTTTGCTTTGGCTGTAGGTGGATTGTCAATGCCATATGCTTACGGTGTGTATATGGGGCTGATAATGCGGCTTCGTGAATTGGTCTGGATAATTTTAGGTATCGGATTGATGAAATTTGGTAATAAGAATAGTCTGAAAAGTAAACGTATTTAGAAGCTTAAATAAATCATGTGGTTTAGTTCTTTGGTACAAGGTATAAAGTCTACATTAAAGTCGGAAGATACAGAAGGTTTTTTTGAAATATATGTAACTCGTTCTTGCGGCTATTTGTGGGCATTGTTTTTTAAGCAATTACATATACATCCTAATGTAGTAACAATCGTTTCTATCATATTAGGAGCCTTGTCGGGGTATATGTTTTATTATGATGATTTATCTCATACTCTGTGGGGTATTTTTTTACTGATATGGGCAAATTGGTATGATTGTGCAGATGGGCAACTTGCTCGTATGACGGGAAAGAAAAGTCTTTTGGGGCGTATCCTTGACGGATTTGCCGGAGATGTATGGTTTTTCTCAATTTATTTCTTTATCAGTTTACGGCTTACGCCATCTTGGGGTATATGGATTTGGTTGTTATCAGCCTTTGCCGGATTTATTTGTCATAGTAAACAGTGTGCTTTGGCCGACTATTATCGTAATGTTCATATGTTTTTTCAAAAAGGAGCTGATAAATGTGAGTTGGACTCTTCAGAAGAACAATATCGTAAAATGAAGGTCTTGAAATGGAGTAAAGACTGGTTTGAAAAGATCTATTTATTTTTTTATGCTCGTTATACACATAGTCAGGAGAAAATGTCGCCTTCATGCCAGCATTTATTACTTACACTAAAAAAGAAATATGGAAATCAAATTCCAACAGAACTCCGTCAACACTTTAGGGTAGGAAGTAAGCCTTTGATGAAATATACTAATATCTTGACATTTGATATGCGTGCAGGTGTCTTATTTATATCAGTATTAATAAAAGAACCATGGTTGTATATGGTTTTCGAAGTAACTGTAATGAATGTAATCTTCTTTTATATGCGTAGCAGGCATGAGAAACTCTGTAAGGAGATAGAATTAGAAGCTTATAAATAAAGATATGGAAAGTATTATAAAAAGGCACCGTATCGCTTTGGTTCTGGCTGGGGGATATGGAGGGCGAATGCATATGGAAACTCCAAAACAGTTTTTATTGTTGCAGGGTATGCCTGTCATAGCACATACATTAAAAGCTTTTGAAAATCATCCTGAAATAGATGTGATTGCTGTTGTGTGTCTTTCTGGATGGGAAGAATATGTAGAACGGGTGAAACATGATTTTCATATAACTAAATTGCAGCATATCTTTTCTGGTGGTAGCAATAGCCATATTTCTATCGGTAATGGTATAAAAGGACTTTCTCATTATTACACCAGGGATGATATTGTATTAGTTCATGAGGCTGTACGGCCTTTGCTATCGGCAAAGATTATTTCTGAGAATATCCGGATATGTGAATTGTATGGAAATGCAATTACTGCTGTCCGGGACAACGAAGCTGTTATGTATACTGAAGATGGAGTTTCTTCGTATCGTTGTTTTCCTCGTGAACAAATGTATAAGGCGCAGACTCCTCATACATTTGTTTTAAGAGATTTGGAGATAGCTTACCAGGAAGCAGAACAAAAATCTATTTGTGCACAATCTTTATATACTCTGATGGCAGAACTGAAGCGCTTTCCTTTATATATAGCAGAAGGAGAGCGAAGAAATATCAAATTGACACACCCTGAGGATATACGGATTGCCGAAGCTTTGCTGTCTACTGAAATGATATAGTAATAATAATTGAAAAATATGGAAACAAAACGCATTTCATTGGTAAGTAAACAATATACTCTTCCTTTTATATTGGTTACTTCATTATTCTTTTTGTGGGGATTTGCGCATGCCATTCTGGATGTGTTGAATAAACATTTTCAGGAAGTTTTGAATATAACTAAAACCCATTCAGCCTTTATTCAGGTAACGATGTATATGGGATATTTTATCATGGCAATTCCTGCGGGTCTCTTTATTAATCGTTTTGGATATAGAAAAGGAGTTGTCTTTGGTTTGTTGTTATATGGACTAGGAGCATTTCTGTTTATTCCAGGGCAATATTACGTTTCATTCAATGCATTTTTATTTGCACTTTTTGTAATAGGGTGTGGACTTACTTTTTTAGAAACTGCTGCCAACCCATATGTTACTGAACTAGGTGCAAAGGAAACTGCTGCTAGCCGTTTGAATTTCGCTCAGTCTTTCAATGGATTGGGGTGTATTTGTGCTCCTATTCTGACGGGGCTTTTACTTTTCTCAGATGATTCTCAACCTACAGGAAACGTAGCTTTACCATATGCATGTATGGGAGTGGTTGTATTGTTGGTTGCCATTGTTTTTATGCGTGTAAAGTTGCCTGAAATCGAGCACCAGACAGAAGTTGATTCTCAAGGGCATCGTGTCGGGCTTTGGTCGCATAAATTATTTATTTTCGGACTGATTGCTCTTTTTGCCTATGAGGTAAGTGAAATTTCAATCAATAGCTTTTTTATCAATTATGTAGTAGAGCAAGGATGGATGAATGCACGGCGTGCATCTTTGATTCTTTCTTTCGGGGGATTAAGCTTATTTATGGCTGGGCGTTTTATTGGCAGCTGGATAATGCAACGTATCTCTGCAGAGAGAATGTTACTCTATTGTTCTATAGGAACCGTTTTGACAACGACTTTAATCTTATGTGACTTAGGCATTATTTCATTGATTGCTTTGCTGTGTGGTTATGCTTTTGAGGCTATTATGTTTCCTACTATATTTGCTCTTTCTTTAAGAGGGTTGGGAAGCCATACTAAACGTGCCTCTTCTTTCTTGATGATGTCGCCAGTGGGAGGCGTCGTGGGTCCTTTACTGATGGGCTATGTAGCAGATATCACTTCTTCTATGGTTATGTCTTTCATCGTACCTTGGATTGCTTATGCTGTCGTATTGATGTATGCATGTAGGATTGTTTTTGGTAAAGTAAGGTCATAAATGATATTATAATGCCTGCTCAAGGTATTTAAAATGTAATCTGTTAAATAAGAAAATCAAGAGATTAAAACTTTATATCTCTTATTACCTTTGGTGATAACATTAAAAACAAAAGGCTGCTTCATTTTTGAGGCAGCCTTTTGTTTTAGTATTGTTAGTTTTCTTATAAAGGATTAGTCAATTTCTTCGTCAGCTTCGTATCCACCCATTTCGCGAATAGCATTTTTCAGCATAACATACTGTTGGAATAAGTGGTTAACTGGTACTTCGTTTTCAGTATAGTCATGCATTGGGCTCTTCAGGAAGAAACTCAAGAAGCGCTGTATACCATAACGACCTGCACGTGCTGCCAAATCACTTAACAGAACCAAATCAAGACATAATGGTGCTGCTAAAATAGAGTCACGGCACAAGAAGTTGATTTTGATCTGCATTGGATATCCCATCCATCCGAAGATATCAATATTATCCCAACCTTCTTTATTATCATTGCGGGGAGGATAATAGTTAATTCTCACTTTATGATAATAGTCTGTATATAAATCAGGTTGTTCTTCCGGTACGAGGATTGATTCAAGTGTAGAGAGTTTACTAACTTCTTTTGTATGGAAGTTGGCAGGTTCATCCAGAACTAAGCCATCACGGTTTCCTAAAATATTAGTAGAGAACCATCCTGATAATCCTAAGCAACGAGTTCCAATAATCGGAGCAAATCCAGATTTTACTAATGTTTGTCCAGTTTTGAAGTCCTTTCCAGCGATAGGCATCTTAGTCTTTTCTGCCATTTCCCACATAGCAGGAATATCAACAGTTGTATTCGGAGCTCCCATGATAAACGGTGCACCTTCTGCCAGAGCTGCATAAGCGTAACACATAGAAGGTGCTACATGTTCACGGTCATCGTTTTTCATAGCTTGTTCAAGTGCTGCCAATGTACCGTGTACTTCTTCGCATACTGGCACATAAATTTCTGTAGAAGCAGCCCAAAGAACAACAATACGGCTACATCCATTTTTTTCTTTGAAGTTGCGGATATCTTTACGCAATTCTTCTACCATGTCCCAGCGTGTTGCGCAGTCTTTTACATTATTTCCATCCAGACGTTTTGCATAGTTATGGTCGAAGGCTGCTTTCATAGGAACGATATTTTCCAGCTCATCTTTTACCGGATTAATATCTTTTTCTTTCAAGACTTCGCAATTTATAGCTGATTCGTAAGCGTTAGCAGGATATACATCCCATGCACCGAATACTATATCATCTAAATCTGCGATAGGTACAATCTCATTGTAGTGAAGATATTTTTTGTTGGCTCCACGTCCGACACGTATTTTATCGTATTGAGTCATTGAACCGACAGGGTTTGCTAATCCTTTGCGGACCATCAATACACCAGTCATAAAAGTAGTTGCTACCGCACCCAAACCTACGCACAGCACTCCTAGTTTGCCGTTTGCTGGTTGTACATTCATTTTTTCCATTTCTAATTTGTTTTTCTAGTTTGTCAAATAACAAAGTAATATTACATGCCGTAAAGTTATACTTTTGTTTTTAACCACAAGCATAAACTTATTTTTTTTATTTCTTGCTTGGAGAAATTGAACAATATTTCGTATAAAATGACAATAAAATCATTGTTCTAGACAGATAAAAAAAGAATTGGGACAACTTTCTTAAGTTCAAAAATGCTATCTTTGCACCCGTTTTTTATAATGAAATAGTTATTAATAATGAATGATATTTGTTGCATCGGGCATATAACATTAGATAAAATTATTACTCCAAAACAAACTATTTATATGCCGGGAGGTACTTCCTATTATTTTTCTCATGGTATTTCTCATTTGAATGATTGGAAAAATTATAAATTGGTAACTTCGCTTGCTCCTAGTGAGTATTCGTCTGTGGATGAATTGACGGGGAAAGGTCTTAATGTAGAAATAATACCTAGTAAGAAAACTGTTTATTTTGAAAATTCGTATGGGATAAATCAAAATAATCGTACTCAGCGTGTTTTAGCTAAAGCAGATCCCTTTACTGTTGAAAAAATACAGCATATAGAGGCTAAAATCTTTCATCTTGGAAGTCTGTTGTCAGATGATTTCTCTTTGGATGTGATCAAATATTTATCTAAGAAAGGTATATTGTCTGTAGATGCGCAGGGATATTTACGTGAAGTGAGAGGTGAAAATGTATATCCCATTGATTGGTGTGAAAAGAAAGAAGCTTTGAAGTATGTTCATATTTTGAAAGTAAATGAGCATGAGGCAAAAGTTCTGACAGGGCTGGATGATTATCAGGCTGCAGCTCGGCAGTTGGCAGAGTGGGGAGTAAAAGAAGTTTTGCTTACATTAGGTAGTGAAGGCTCTATTATTTATGCGGAAAATAGTTTCTATTATATTCCTGCCTATCCTCCTAAAGAGGTAGTTGATGCTACTGGATGTGGTGATACTTACATGTTGGGATATCTTTATATGCGTAATAAAGGGGTATCATATGAGGAGGCCGGATGTTTTGCTGCTGCACTTTCTACTGTTAAGCTGGAAAAATCAGGACCTTTTAGTGGAACAGAGGAAGATGCATGGAAAATTATAAAAGATAGTAACTTGAAGGTTATAAAAAAGTAAATCGTAACATACGTAAGTTAACTTCATACATAAATGGCATGTACAAAGGGACATTTCTTTTGTACATGCCATTTGATTTTTATCAGACCCTATTGAGCCTAAGAAGATAGTTTTTATTATTCAATATATTTTGTGTAACGTTCTATGAAGCTGCGGAATTTAGGTATACGCATTAATACATATTCAAAACAACATATGCCTAATAATGCACATAGAATACCAAGTGTTACATCTATGATATAGTGATGTCCGGAATATACAGCCGTAAACCAAATACCTACCATGATGACTGCAAATATTACTCGTAGCCAGTTGTAGCAGCGTGCCCGGAAAGAATAAAACAATGCAACAACCATGTAGGCTGAATGCAGGGACGGTACTGCTGCAAATACGTTTGCATTTCGTCCATATAATCCCTGAAAAATTGTTAGTCCCGTCATTGCATCAAATCTTCCTAATCCTGCAACGTCTCCAGGTGTATTTAAAATTGGCTCAAAGCCGTAATTCATAACATACCAGGGTGGAGCTGCCGGATGTATATAGTATCCTACAAATCCTATCAAATTGACAAAAAGGAATACAAGAGCAAATCGCAAATATATTTTGCGCTGTCGGCTAAAATACAGTCCTAATCCGAATAAAATAGGGACTGGAACCCAGCAGAGGTAAAAGATTCCTGCCATGAAATCCATGACTGCACAATGGTGGATGTGGAAAAACTCATTGGGAGTAAGAACTCCTTGGGCAGTCATAATTCCAAAAATATTTTTTTCAGCTTCATATAAACCTTTTACATCGATAGGGTTTACTTCATAGTTGGGAACAATACGCATCCAGTCATATGAAATCGCGAATATAGCGAAAGGAAGTAACGCTACAATCAGCTTTTTTGTTTCCTGGCTGATTAGGAATAACAATGCGATAAGGACTCCCATTCCTATATGCTCAGGACGTATACCGATGAAGGTTGCCGTTACACTTATCCATGCTACAAGAGAAATGACTAATATACTTATTTCTCTTGTAGAAGGTTTATCTGTCATTATCTTCATACGTGATCTATTATTTTTTTATAAGTTGTCTGCGGCTATACTCAATGCGTGCAAAAGCTGTGATATTAGCAAAAATGGCGATAAAGCCCATAGGAACAATTAAAATAAGCATTGGATCGAAAGATAAATCTGGATTTTGTGTAGCAACAATGCCGCATATCAGTAATCCTAGGCTTGTTAATACCACTCGTTCTGGACGTTGCATAAAGCCGATTTTACACTCTAAACCGAGGCCTTCAGCACGGGCACGTACGTAGCTTACCATTAATGACCCGACGAGGGCAGCAAATGTAATAATAGCTCCTAATAGGTAGTCATGTCCAATTAAGCAAAAGCAAATACCTCCCAGTGTTACTAATTCACTGTATCGGTCTAGTACAGAGTCATACATTGCTCCAAATGTTGAAGACATACCTCCGATACGAGCCACCTGACCGTCCATCATATCAAATAGTGATGACAGTAGAATAACTCCACCTGCCCATCCTATTAAACTATAATGATTCATATCTTGGTTTATACCTGCATAAACCAGAATACAAGCTCCTGCTAGGTTCCCGAGGAATCCGATTGTTGTAACCAGATTAGGAGTTATCCCGATCTTAATCATTCCATGAACCAAAGGATTAATGATTTTGTAAATTAATTGCTGAAGTGAATCACGCAATTTTTTAGCTTGTTTTTTTATTTCCATGTTGGTTTGTGATTTGTTTTATTTTATTTTTGAGTTTTTCATTGATATGTGCATTTTTAAAGACAAATGTCTTGTGTAGATTATAGTTCCATAATATCGCAACCATAATAGATACGCTGACCTTGGCGATAATGAAAGCTGTTGATTGATTTATTGAGATAAAACTATTTTGTAACGTAAGAAATTCAGTTAATAGATAAGTCCCCCATAAATTTAGTCCAATGCTTCCTATCCATACCAAAGTGTACTTTATGATGACAGGAATAGGGCTACAGTCTTCTGTCTGAAAAGTCCACTTATAATTAATAGCACAGTTAGTTAATCCTCCGCTGATAGAACCGATTAGTGTCGCATATGCATAGTATACATTTGCACATTGATTCAATAAAATGCTTATCAGAAAGTCGACAAAAGTAGCAATCTGTGCAGAGAGCTGCGCTCTGATGAACATAAATAGCCCTCCCTTTTTGCAAATAGATATGAATAAATTTTTCACGCGCACACGAATCGATACAAAAGAATGACTATGCCTCCATATATTCCCGACAGGATATCATCCGCCATGATACCGTATCCGGAAGGTAATTTTTCAGCCTGTTTGATACCTAATGGTTTAAGTATATCGAAAAAACGAAACAAAATAAACGCTGCAAACATATATCCGATATAATTGTCTGCCGGTACAGCAAGTAGAGCAATCCATGTTCCAACCATTTCATCGATTACTACGCGCGATGGATCTTTACCCCAATATTTTTCAGAAACCCCCGATGACCAGATGCCTAAAAAAGTAAATATGCAAACAAGTAAAAATGTACATTGTAATGTTTGGTAGTAATCACTAAATAAAGATGCATATCCCCACCAGATAAGTGTGGCAAGCAATGCTCCAGCTGTACCCGGTGCGATAGGACTATACCCTGAGCCAAAGCCACTTGCTATCAGGTTATGGAATAATGGTATTTTAGACATGTTTATTAATCTTGAAAATTGTACGATTCTTTTTTTGTTTGAGTGCACAAAATTACGCTTTTTCTCTGAATTGACTTTCCTAAAAATCTAAATTAATAATAGTTAATACTGCATAAAAGACGGTCTATTTATCGTTTTTGTTACTACTTGACTTGTCTAAAATAATAAAGAGCAGTATTTTCGCCTCTGTTTTTATGAATATCGAAAAAAGCGTATTGAAATTTTTTATGGTAAAACGATTATTCCTAATAATGACATTTTGCATTTGGGCTGTAGGTCTGTGTGCTCAAATTCACGGAGTTGTTATTGATTCCGATACAGGGGATCCAATTCCTTATTTGAATGTTTATTATGATGGGAAAGGTGTAGGTACAATCACAGATATCGATGGAAAATATTCGATAGATTATCATCCGGGGTGGACAAAGTTAACATTTTCGATGGTGGGATATGCTACACAAGTGATAACAGTTTCTTCTAAGACAACCGAACTGAATATAAGTATGAAGTCGGATTTGGTTCTCGATGAAGTTATTGTAAAGCCCAAGCGTGAAAAGTATTCACGTAAAAATAATCCGGCAGTAGAACTTATGAAGAAAGTAGTTGCTTCAAAAGAGAAAACAAATTTGGAGCAAAACGACTATTATCATTATAATAAGTATCAGAAGATTACTTTTGCGATGAATAATATTACAACAGATTCATTGCGAGAGTCGTGGCTGTTTAAGAAGTATCCTTTTTTCCGGGATCAGGTAGAAACTTGTGATGTAACGGGAAAAAATATCCTGCCGCTTTCTATTGATGAAACTGTTTCGGAGAAAATCTTTAGAAAAAATCCACGTTCGGAGAAGACAATTATTCAGGGAATAAATTCTACCGGAGTCAATGAACTGTTTAGTACAGGTGATATGCTGACTACGGTTTTGAAGGATGTTTTTCAGGATATAGATATTTATGAAGATCGTTTCCGCTTTTTACAGTATCCGTTCGATAGCCCTGTTTCGGACGCCGGTATTCGTTTTTATAAGTTCTATATAATGGATACGGTATATGTAGAGCGGGATAAATGCTTCCATTTATCTTTTGTCCCTAATAACTCTCAGGATTTTGGTTTTACTGGACATCTGTATATTTTGGCAGACTCAACTTATCGTGTAAAAGAATGTCAGCTGAACTTGCCTAAAAAAACGGATATTAATTTCGTTGATAATATGATCATCGACCAAAAATTTGGTGAACTTCCTACTGGTGAATGGGCTTTATTGGAAGATGACATGTTGTGCGAACTGTCATATCTAAAGAAAGTATTGGGCTCTTATCTTGTAAGGCGTACTACCCGCTATTTTGATTTTGCTTTTGATCCTTTGCCTGATAAGCTTTTTAAGAAGAAAGGTGATGAGGTAAAAGATGTCAATGCAATGATGCGTGATGACAAATATTGGAGTCAATACAGGCAAGAAGATTTGACTCAGTCGGAAAACAGAATGAGCAGTTTTGTTGACGACTTGACCAAAATAAAAGGATTCAAGTATATCATGTTCGTATTGAAAGCTTTTATTGAAAACTTCGTGGAGACCAGTACGCCGGATAGTAAGGTAGATATAGGTCCTATCAATACCATGATTACTTCAAATTATATTGATGGACTTCGTTTGCGTGCTTCGGCTCAGACTACGGCAAACCTGAATCCACATTTGTTTTTGAAAGGGTATTATGCATATGGTTTTAAAGACCAGAAATCCAAATATATGGGTGAGGTAGAATATTCATTCGACAAGAAGGAATATTTGCCGCGTGAATTCCCTAAACATTCACTCACGTTTACTTATCAATATGATAATATGTTGCCTTCTGATAAGTTTATTAATACAGATAAGGACAATGTATTTACTTCATTGAAGGTTTGTACTGTCGATCAGTATAATTATGAGCGTAAGGCTACCATAAAATATGAACGTGAACGGGAGTTTGGCTTTAAAACGACTGCAATGATTCGCTATGCTAACTATGAGCCATGCGGAGAATTGTTCTATCGTACGATGGCCGGTGAAAGCTCGTTGCAGACGTTTATTGCTGAACAGCAGTTGTCTGGACAAAAATGGGTACATTCTCCATTCAATACTCATGACATTACGGTAGCTGAAGCATCTGTTGCATTCCGTTATGCTCCTGGTGAAACATTTGTCAACACCAAGCAACGGCGTCTTCCTATCAATCTGGATGCTCCGGTGTTTACTTTGCAGCATACATTGGCTTTGAAAGGTGTATTGGGAGGCGATTATACGTATAATGTAACGGAAGCAAGTGTCTATAAACGTTTCTGGTTTAGTTCATGGGGAAATGTTGATGCCCGTTTGAAAGGAGGTATTCAGTGGAATAAAGTACCGTTCCCGCTGTTGATTATGCCTGCTGCCAATCTTTCTTATATCATTCAGGATGAGACATTCAATTTGATCAACAATATGGAGTTCTTAAACGACCGTTATGCTTCATTGGATGTTTCATGGAATATGCAAGGTAAATTGTTCAATCGTATTCCATTGTTGAAAAAACTGAAATGGCGTGAGTTTATTGGCGTAAAATGTTTGTGGGGAACGTTGACTGATAAAAATAATCCGTTCCTGGAGCAAAACCGTAATGACGATATACTGATGAAGTTCCCGGGACATTATGATTATAATGGAGAATACCGCTATTCAAGCAATGTGATGGATCCCAAGAAGCCTTATGTGGAGATTACCGCTGGTATACATAATATCTTCAAGCTTTTGCATGTAGAGTATGTACGCCGTTTGAATTATAACAATCTTCCGACTGCAAACAAGTGGGGTATTCGCTTTATGATTCGTACCGTATTTTAAAATTTCTGCCAAAATTGCCTGATGTATTAAACTTTTTGTAATTTTGTCATATATTGAATGTAGAATATGGTAAAGTCAGAAATACAGAATATAAAGTTGCGATTTGGCATTATTGGTAATGCCGAAGGCTTAAATCGGGCTATTGACATTGCAATACAGGTTGCTCCTACAGATTTGTCTGTACTGGTAACTGGAGAAAGTGGTGTCGGTAAAGAAAGCTTTCCGCAAATTATTCACCAGTTCAGTCGCCGCAAACACGGTCCCTATATCGCAGTCAACTGTGGCGCAATACCTGAAGGAACTATTGATTCAGAGCTTTTCGGGCATGAGAAAGGGGCTTTTACCGGAGCTATCAGTGACCGTAACGGATATTTTGCTGAAGCCAATGGGGGAACGATTTTTTTGGATGAGGTGGGCGAACTACCATTATCCACACAAGCTCGTTTGTTGCGTGTCCTTGAGTCTGGCGAATATATTAAGGTAGGTTCTTCTAAAGTTCAGAAGACGGATGTGCGTATTGTTGCTGCTACAAACGTGAATTTTGCAGATGCAATAGCGGAAGGACGTTTCCGTGAAGATTTGTATTATCGTTTGAATACAGTTCCAATCAAAATACCTCCTTTGCGTGAGCGTCCGGATGATATTGCTTTGCTGTTCCGTAAGTTTGCTGCTGACTTTGCTGAAAAATATCGTATGCCTGCCATTCAGTTGACTGACAATGCCAGACATATGCTTGTATCATATTCCTGGCCTGGCAATATTCGTCAGTTGAAAAATATAACAGAACAGATTTCTATTATAGAAACCAACCGCGATATTACAGCAGACATTTTACAGGGGTATTTGCCTGCGCAACCGGTATCTCGTCTGCCGGCTTTATTGGGAGTGAAGAATACTTCCGGAGGAAAAGGCTTTGAAAGCGAGCGTGAAATTCTTTATCAGGTTTTGTTTGATATGCGTCGCGATGTAACCGAGCTGAAAAAACTGGTTCACGATATTATGTCCGAACGTGCCGGAACTCCGATAAATCATCCTACGGAAACTGCGACTGTACATTATTTGCAGAATCCGGTAGGAATAGTACAAGACCCCCCAGTAGTGGTCGCTCCGGTTTCTGTGCCTGTTGTAAAGCCTTCTGTTTCGTCTGTAAATACTATATCTCCAGTAAAGGTTTCTTCGGATGAAGTAGCAGAAGTACAAGACACAGAAGAATATGTAGAGGAAAATCTTTCTTTGGATGAGGTGGAGAAAGAAATGATTCGGAAAGCATTGGAACGCCATCACGGCAAACGCAAGAATGCGGCGAATGATTTAAAAATATCAGAGCGTACGCTCTATCGAAAAATAAAAGAATATGGGCTTGATTAAAAAATATTATAAGTTAGTTTCTGTTTTGTCTGTTGCTGTCTGTATAATGGCGGCATGTACTGTGTCATATAAGTTCAATGGTGCATCCATTAATTATGATAAGGTAAAAACAATTTCTTTCGAAAATTTCCCGAACCGTTCTGCAGCGTTTGTATGGGGACCTATGGAGTCGATGTTTAATATGGCTTTGCAGGATATATACATGCAGCAAACTCGCTTGAAACAGGTTCGGCAAGGGGGAGATTTGGAATTGTCAGGTGAGATTACAAACTACGATGCTTATAATAAGGGTGTAGGTTCCGACGGTTATTCTACTATGGCTGAGTTGAGAATGACTGTTAATGTACGTTTCGTGAATAACACAAATCATGCTGAAGATTTTGAACAGCAATTTTCTGCGAGCCGTGAGTATAATGCAAGCCAGCAGTTGTCTTCTGTTCAGGAAGATCTGGTTAACCAGATGATCGATGAAATAGTGGAACAAATATTTAATGCAACAGTAGCGAACTGGTAATTCATTCAAATGATGCAGCAACGTTTATATGAGTGGATATTGCATCCGGAATATTTGAATAAGGATAGCTTGTTTGAGTTGAGAAATTTATTGGCTCGCTATCCTTATTTTCAGACAGTCCGGTTACTTTATCTGAAAAATCTCTTCTTGCTTCAGGATGCTGATTTCAAGGATGAATTAAGGAAAAGTGCATTGTATATAGCCGATTTAAGTGTTCTTTTCTATTACATCGAAGGAGAGCGTCTGGTAATAAAGAAACACCCCTCTGAAAAAAACGTATCAAGTGATTCCTCTACTGACCGGACTTTAGATTTGATAGACCGTTTCTTATCGGATTTATCGGAGGAAACTTCTATGGAACTGCCATTGCCAGCAGAAGTTAATGTAGATTATACTTCCATTTTGATGCAGGAACCTGATGCAGAGCCTGCTTCTTTTGCCATGTTGAAAGGCCAGGATTTGATTGATAACTTTATTGAACAGTCAGCAGGTTCTGAAACCTTGGCTGTGGTGGAAGAGGATGACTTGATGCAAGAATCAGATGCAGCAGATGAAGTTCCGGAGGAAACAGATATACAAGAGGGAGAAGATGAGGTAGAGAGAATAGAAGAAAGTTCGGATGAAAATTATTTTACTGAAACTTTGGCTAAGATCTATGTAAAACAGCAACGATATGATAAAGCTCTTGAAATAATTAAAAAATTAAATTTGAAATATCCAAAAAAAAATGCTTACTTTGCAGACCAAATAAGATTTTTGGAAAAATTGATTATTAACGCTAAATCAAAATAAAAGAAAATGTATTCATTGTATTTATTATTTGTAGGATTAATCGTACTTGCAGCTGTGTTGATGTGTTTTGTCGTGTTGATACAGAATTCTAAGGGAGGAGGTCTCTCTTCTAGTTTTGCTGCTTCAAACCAGATTATGGGAGTTCGCAAAACAACAGATTTTATTGAAAAACTTACTTGGGGATTGGCTATCTTTATGGTTGTAGTAAGTGTTGCTACAGCTTATGTTATTCCTACTACAAGCGAAGCTTCATCTGTTATTATGGATCAGGCAGTAAAAGAACAGAAAACTAACCCTCTGAATGCTCCTGCAGGATTTGCTGCTCCTCAGTCTGATGCAGCAACCGATCAGCCTGCTGCTCCTGCAGCTAAAGATTCTGCTGCTAATTAATAAAAAAGATATATTGCAGAATGAGCGACCCTCAAAAAGGGTCGCTTTTTTATTGTCTATAAAAACTAGCTATTTCTAGATTTGAGTTACTGCAAGGTTTATTTATTGGGTTGGACTAGCTAGATTAGGACTATTATTGTCTAAAGTTATTGAACGTGGGGATTTCGCGTTGGAAGAGTGATGACAAAAGAGTTATACTGATCGCTATTGATATGGTATAGTTGGGAGTAAATAAAAAAAGAGACTGCTTTGAATAAGCAGCCTCTTTCTACCTTAATTATTGGAAGGATTTATTATTTCTTGAAATATCTGTTGTACAGACCTTCGAAACCTTTACCATGACGAGCTTCGTCTTTTGCCATTTCGTGAACTGTATCGTGGATTGCATCCAAGTTCAACTGTTTAGCACGAGTAGCGATACGTTTCTTGTCTTCGCAAGCACCGCATTCAGCGTTCATACGTTTTTCCAAGTTAGTTTTTGTATCCCATACGCAGTCACCCAGCAGTTCTGCGAATTTTGCAGCGTGTTCTGCTTCTTCCCAAGCGTAACGCTTGAAAGCTTCAGCTACTTCAGGATAGCCTTCACGGTCTGCCTGACGGCTCATTGCCAAGTACATACCAACTTCTGTACATTCGCCCATGAAGTGGTTGTTCAAATCCTTAATCATTTCGTCGTCGCAACCTTTAGCTACACCGATAACGTGTTCGTCAACAAACTGCAAGCCACCTTCTGCTGTTTCTTCCATTTCTTTGAATTTAGAAGCAGGAGCTTTACACAAAGGACATTTTTCAGGAGCTGTTTCACCTTCATAGATGTAACCACATACAGTACAGATAAATTTTTTCATAAGTTAAAAAAGTTTTAGTTATTAGTAATATTTTATTTGCCATTTACAGGCATTAATTTTCATTTTTCTCGTTTAGACATTCAGGACAGATACCTTTATAATAATGATGTATTTCCTCTATTTGGAATCCATCTTTATGCAAGAGGTCTGCCTCTTCGCTTTCCGTTTTCATTGGAATGTCATATATTTTTCCGCAAGTTTTGCATTGGAAATGTGCATGCATAGAAGTATCTCCGTCAAAACATGCATTGCGTTCGTCAATAGTTAACATGCGTGCTGCATCATGCTCAATAAACAGCTTCAATGTATTATATACAGTTGTTTTCGACAGGGTAGGTATATCTTTGCATAATGCTAAATAAATTTCATCTATACACGGGTGTGTATGATGCTTTAGCAAGTAGTCCATAATAGCGATGCGTTGTACGGATGGCTTGATGTTATAGCTAAGCAGATATTCGTAAACGTTCATGTTATTCTTTTTATTTTGTAATTGTTACAATTTTAATTCTTTGGCAAAGATATAAAGATTTTCTTAAAATCCAAAGCAAAGTTAGTTTTTTTATTTTTCTCATAGTGAACAATAAATAATTTCTATCTTTGCAGTAATGCACTATTTATATAACAATTTATATGAAATATGGTTTTGTAAAAGTGGCAGCTGCTATACCTTTAGTGAAGGTGGCCGATTGCCAGTTTAATGCTCAGCAGACAAGTAAACTGATTGTCGAAGCTGATTCGAAAGGCGTACAGGTTATTATTTTTCCGGAATTAAACCTAACTGGATATTCGTGTGGCGATTTGTTCGGGCAGACTTTATTGCTTGAGCAGGCAGAAATAGCTTTGATGCAGGTTATGAATGAAACTCGTCAGTTGGATATCATATCTATTGTGGGCATGCCTGTTGTTGTCAATTCTACCTTGATGAACTGTGCTGTGGTCTGCCAGCGTGGAAAAATATTGGGAATTGTTCCTAAAACATATTTGCCTAACTATAAAGAATTTTACGAGCAGCGTTGGTTTGCTCCATCAACGGTACATGCAGATGATGAGATGGTTCGTATATGCGGGCAGCATGTTCCTGTCAGTTCCGATTTGATATTTGAATCAACAGATTTATGTTTTGGCGTAGAAATTTGTGAAGATGTATGGGCTACCATTCCTCCAAGTTCTCATTTGGCATTGAAAGGAGCTGATGTAATATTCAATATGTCTGCTGATACCGAAAATATCAGTAAGCATCAGTATTTGCGTTCTTTGCTGGCACAGCAGTCTGCTCGTTGTCTGGCTGGATATGTTTTTGCTTCTTCTGGATTTGGAGAGTCTACTACTGATGTCGTTTTTGCAGGAAACGCTCTTATTTATGAGAACGGAACACTACTGGCTGCTTCCGAACGCTTCTCATTTGAAGAACAGTTGGTTGTCAGTGAAATTGATATCGAACGTTTGAGAGGAGAGAGAATGGTGAATACGACTTTTGCTGCTAGCGTACGGACATATAAAGACTATCCGGTAAAGCGTATTCCAATTGAAATGACTAAAGCGAATGAAGGTTTTACATTAACACGTACGGTGGAACCTCATCCTTTTGTTCCGGCAGGAGGTAAGTTACTTGATGAACGCTGTGAGGAAATCTTTTCAATTCAGGTAGCGGGATTGGCTAAGCGTTTGGTACATACGGGATGTAAAACGGTAGTTGTCGGCATTTCCGGTGGATTGGATTCTACACTGGCTTTGCTGGTATGTGTAAAAACGTTCGATAAACTTGGATTGTCCCGAAAGGGTATTGTCGGCATTACGATGCCGGGATTTGGAACAACCGACCGTACTTATCATAATGCTTTGGATTTGATGAGTTCATTGCAGGTAACGACGAAAGAAATCAGTATATGCGATGCTTGCATCCAACATTTTAAAGATATTGATCATGACATATCTGTTCATGATGTAACTTATGAAAATGGTCAGGCTCGTGAGCGTACTCAGATTCTGATGGACTATGCAAATAAGGTAGGAGGACTGGTAATTGGTACAGGCGATCTTTCCGAACTGGCACTGGGCTGGGCTACATACAATGGTGATCATATGTCTATGTATGGAGTAAATGCAAGTATACCGAAAACACTGGTTCGGTATCTGGTTACCTGGGTAGCAGAAACCGGAGTGGATGAAAAATCACGTGCAACGCTTCTCGATATTATCGATACCCCGATTAGTCCCGAACTGATTCCTGCAGATGAAAATGGAAATATCAAGCAGAAAACAGAAGATTTGGTCGGACCTTACGAATTGCATGATTTCTTCCTTTTCCATTTCTTGCGTTTCGGTTCTCGTCCGGCAAAGATTTTCTATTTAGCAGAGATTGCTTTCCGTGATGTGTACGATAAAGAAACAATAAAGAAGTGGCTTGTAAATTTCTGCCGTCGTTTCTTTAATCAACAGTTCAAACGCTCTTGTTTGCCTGACGGTCCTAAGGTGGGATCTGTTTCTTTAAGTCCTCGTGGTGACTGGCGTATGCCGAGCGATGCTAGTTCAGCATTGTGGTTACAGGAATGTGAACAGCTATAATGATATTGAAGGAAATGACATGCCGGAAGCAACTGTTTGGCTTTTGGCATGTCATTTTACTTTTTAGGCATCTTTCCCTGAAATCATCAGAAAAACATCAGCATCTTTTCTTGAAAACATCAGCATCTTTTTTTATTTTTTCAGCAATTTTTCATCCTTTCTTCTGCATCTTTTTAAACGTATATTCTCTGGCATGCAGATTAGTCTATAATCCAAATCTTTGAGTGTCTATTTCTTTCACTTCTTTTTCCTTGAATCCTTTGAACTTATAGCTGAAAGACAGGGTCAAACTGCGCTGGTTTCGTTTTACGCTCATGTCTGCAATTTGAACTCCGTTGCGTATGGTTGTATACGGATTCATCGAATTGAATATGTCATTTAGGCGCAGCTGTATGGAAGCTGCTTGATTAAGAAATGTATATCTGATAGCGGCATCTGTCTTTCCCATAGGCTTTATCGTATAACTTCCCTGTATTCCTTTGGTTTGTCCGAAGGCACTGAGTTCTATTTTTATATCTGGTTTTTGGGATAGTGTAAATGTGTTATTCCAAATACCTATTCCTGTCCATTGTTTTCGGTCGAAAGGAGCATCAAAATAATGGCTGGCTTTGTCGTGTTTCAGGATTGCGCTTAGCGATAGTCGGCTACTCCACCATTTCCCGGTTTTAAAGGGGAGGATGGAAGAAAATGTAAGTTGATTCATATAGTCCCAGTTCTGATAATTATATATGGACTTCAGTTCGTTGGGAGGCAGGTACATCATTTGCGTAAAGTAATGAGGTCTGTGGCTGTAGCGCATCTGAAAAATATATTTGCGTTTTAATATATAGCTAAGATGGGCGGAATAATCGGTGTACGGCTTGAGGTAAGTGTTGCCTATTGCTACTTGGTAATTGTCGATATGGTTTATGGCTCCACTCATTACCCAATAGCTTGGATATGTCTTGTCGGAGTTGAATGAAAATTGTAACAAATGGAAAGGGGAAATAATGTATCCAAGTTGTAGGGTAGGGTATATGGCCCATTTTTTATAATTCATCATTTTGTAAAACTCCAGCGAAACGGATGCGCTTAAACTTAGTTTCTTGTTGAATTTATATTCGGAGCCTGCATATAAATTATAGGTGTATTCCTTTATTCGGGAGTTCAGATTCTGTTTGCTCATTGTTGGGGCATCGTATTGTTGCCGGTTACTGTTGGTTACATACGAAAAGGAAGTGCCATAGTCCAATTGCCATGCCTGATTGAGAATATGATGTTGGTCTGCGTATATTTTGCATCGGTTGATCACTTGCCTGGACGAACTGAGAAATTTCTGCAAAGCTTCAATCGGTTGAAGTATTTGAAAATGCTGATCCTCTATATTCCGGTAGTAAGTATAATCTGCGCCGGTTTTTAATCCGGAAGCTGAAGTCAGGTATAGTGAGAGATTGTGTACCTGGATTTGACTGTTGGAAATGTTTTCAGATGCAAACTGATTGCCGGAAGCTGTCAGGGTGTTTTGATCGTCAGGAGTAAGACTGGTTGTATAATCCAGACTTAGGCTGCTTTGAGAAGTAAATTTATAGGTGCTGCCAATTTTCAGCAGATGCGTGTTGCTTCGACCTTCTCCGGAGAAGTTTTGGCAGACATGGTGTTGGTTGCCATCGACTGTATGGAGAGTTTCCAGACTATTACCCTGACGGCTGTATTCATTAGTAAAATGATAGGTAAAATCTGCATCAAACTTTTTGGAGGTATAGGCTAGCGTAATACCACCTTCTCCGTCGCTTTGCTGCTTTTGGCTGTAGGTTCCGTTGATTTCTCCTTGTAATTTGCCTTCATCTGTTTTATACTTTGGGGTATGAATATTTATGGATGCACCACGAACATGGTATTGTGGGGGAGTGGTGTACATGATTTCGACTTTCTCCACTCGTGAGGCTGGCATGCTTTTCAGGAGTGTAAGAATTTGCTCGTAAGTCATGGAAGATACCTTATCGTTTAATAAGATATTAACCGAACCACTTCCTGCGAGTGTCAGAGTTCCATTATATTCCATAATTCCGGGAAGGTTTTTGATAACTTCATAGGCATTGGTTACAAGCTTGGTGTTTGTCAGCTGGGTAATGTCATATATCAGTTTGTTTCCTTCCATTTTTAGCAGAGGTTTTTCTCCTTCGATTATTATTTCACGAAGCTGATTGTCTTTAGGATGCATGATGATGTGGTGTCGGATATTGTTTTCCTGAAAACACTTTCTTATTGTCTGGAATAGCAGGTGTTGTACGGTCAGACAGTAATTTTCCCGTTTTTGACGGAAATGGAAATTTCCTTCCTTGTCGGTTATCGTTGCTTCGATAAATACGGAGTCGGCCGACTGGAGTATAACTGTTGCTCCGTCTATTCCTTGTTGTGAAGCATCTGTTACCTTACCTTCTATAACTTGTGCAGACAGGTGGGTACAAAGAGTTCCCGCACATATCACAATGCCTAATATGATCAGTCGTTTCATACGTTTGGGTTATTTGTTTGTTTTCCCTTGAAAAAATCTCTCTACATTGAGCTCTTTTATATAGCTTTCGGCATCTTGAAGCATATTTGTATATTTCTTCGGCTTTCCGACCTGCTTGACCGCTTTGATGAATTTTTCGTAATAGACGGCCTCTTGTTCAGGCTGTTGCAATTTGCCGTATAAGAAGGCTGTCTGGTATAGCATATGCAGCTTCTCTGGGTTTTCTTTTAAAATCTTGCTGTAGTAGGCAATGGCATCCTTGTATTGATGGAGTTGAATGTGGTTTGTTGCTGCTGTTTCATACAGAGAAGTAACCAGTTGCTTGTCGGGCTGTAAGAGATCAAGTGCATCTTTTATGTCCTGCTGGCTTTCTTTTATCATGCCTATTTTACTTCCTATTACACCCAGTTGAGATAAAATGTAAGCATTTTTCCTCTCTGATAGATTATTGGCACGGACCAGACAATCGTATGCTTGGCTGAGGCTGTCTGTGTATGCATACGATAGTCCGAGATAATATTCCGTACTGGCCTGTCTGTCACCGGATTGTCTGATTTTCTGGTACAATTTGATAGCATCTTGGTGCAATCCTGCCTGATTGTATGCGTATGCTTTCAGTCTGTTTATGTTTAAGTCGGTAGAGTCAATGGAGGTGTATCGGCATAGATATGTCAGCGCAGAATCAGGTTGCTCCATGCTTAAAAAATTTTGGGCAAGTGCGATAGTGTTATTCTGATTCTCTATATCTTGCATTGCAATTATTTTGCGGTATATAAGTGCAGAGTCTGGCTTTTCTAGTTTGTCGTAGCATTTGGCGATAGTATTCAGTTTGGTTTCCGAAGAGTCTTTTTTTATAAATGTATTATATAGCTCAATACTTTGCTGGTAGTATCCCCTTTGGTAATAACAATTGGCCAGTGCATGTACGATCGTATCAGAAACATGTATGCTGAGTGCTTTTTTGTAGTTCGATAAAGATTTTTGCAGCTTCCCTTTTCGATGGTATTCTTCTCCTTGCATGTAATAGACTTTCCAGTCGGTTGAATCGCTTGGAAGTTGATGGATTGAAGTTCTTGCATAACAAAATACAGTCATCATCAGGCTGATAAAACAAATGATAGAATGCTTCATAGTGCTTATTTTTCAGGTTTAAACGAAACGGGTAGGGTGAACTCCATGTTGACTTTGGTACCGTCTGTGAGTTCGGCAGGTGCCCATTGTGGAGATTCTTTCAGAAGACTTATTACTGCTTGTTCGAAAGCTTTCTCTTTTGGGGATTCAAGAATCTGAAATTTTTCCAGCTTGCCGGCTGTATTTACTGTAAACTTGATGACGACTTTTGCATCTTTATTTTCAAGTCCTTTGGGATATTTCAAATTTTGGGCTATCCATGAATAAAAGGCTGTAATGTCTTTATCTTTATCAAAACGAGGACGCTTGAGTATTGTCTTTTTAGGATGAATGGATACGGTTGGTAATATTTCAGTATTATCTGTTTTTTTTATTGTGCTTTTATAGTATATCCATCCACTTATTCCAAGTATAGCTAATAATATGAGTGTATATAGATATATACGTTTACTATGCTGTTTGGGTTTATTCTTTCCTAAGAAATAAACTTCATTATCTTCTTTATTCATAATTATTTAATATTTTAAATGATTGATTTTTCAACTAATGATTTCAATACTTTCAGGGCTTCTTTCGAAACATGTAAAATGAACTTTGCAGAAGTTTTTGTATCAGCAAGTATGAGTTCTTGCTTGTTGATATTTATTACATATATGAAGTTGCTGTTTATCACAAGACTTCTGCCTACTCGAATAAATATACTGGCATGGTCTTTTAATTGTTGTTCTATGATTTTTTCAAAAGCTGATAGGTTGAAGGAAAATGTATATTCTTCACCATTTATTAATTTCATAGTTGTGTAGCTGCCGTCTGAACTGATGTAGACAATTCCGGTATCTAAGACTCTTACCAGTATGGTATTGTTGGAAACTGTTAGGTAATTTGGCATAACATTAAATGTATTCATTAAATGTGTTTCTATAATTGTATCAAACAAAGGAAGAAATTTTTGCTCAGATAGTGTAATTCTCATTTTGCTTTTTTGTGAAATCCCTCTTTCATTTTATGAATTTATCTAGAATCGTTTTTTGATATTCTTTTGTGGTGATAATCTTTTATCTATCCGTATATTTTTGCATGGATTTATTTTGTTTGTATACAGTAGAATGTTCTTTGTAATATTGATGAGTTGGGAGATGTACTAATAGTATTGGTTATTATGCGGTGTGTTTTCCTTCGCGCACATGCGCCCGCCCGCGCAATAAATATTATTG
>OGRS01000164.1_pt1 | contig 73184 bp, 57 predicted proteins | sample 1553561 | NCBI WGS metagenome assembly OGRS01 (sample SAMEA2580103, study PRJEB22360) | human gut metagenome | biome: human gut; feature: human-associated habitat; material: faeces | place: Denmark | collected 2008/2010
GGTGCAGAAGCGTTTTCCAACATTTAAACTCTTATTTATATGAATACACAAGAAACCATCATACAACTCAAGGAGTTGAAACTAAAGGGAATGGCGAATATGATGGAATCCCTGATGACTCTTCCGGTGCAAAGCCGTCCCTCATTTGATTTTGCCATAGCCAAGATGGTAGAGGCAGAAATACTGGAAAGGAAGGAACGTAAAACAGAAATGTTCCTCAAAACCAGCAAACTCCGCTACAGTGCCATGATTGAGGATGTTGCCTGTGGAGCAGAACGCAACATTACAACTGAACAGCTGGCTGCACTGGCCGACTGTTCCTTCATACGCAGACATGAGAATCTGCTGATACAAGGTAAATGCGGCTGTGGAAAGACCTTCCTGGCATGCGCCATTGGCAGACAAGCCTGCACCTTGGGCTTCAGAACCGTCTATCTTAATATGAACCGGTTCATCGAGAAAATCACACTGTCCAAACTGGACAACACCTTCCTCAAGATGATTACTTCCTTGGAGAAGAATGACCTGATTATATTGGACGACTTCGGTCTGCAGCCGATGGACACCAATACCAGGTTGGCTCTGCTTCAGATCCTGGAAGAGAGATATGAACGAAAGTCAATGATCATCGCATCACAGCTTCCTATCTCAAAATGGTATGATTACATAGGAGACCCAACCTTGGCGGATGCCATTATGGACCGTCTCGTGGCCAACGCTAATAAAATTGAGTTAAAAGGCGAGTCTATGAGACAGCGAAAGAAAAAATAATATACATTTGCAAAGAATCTTACAGAACTGAATGCGGTACCGTTTGCAGCGTCATGACGGTACCGATTGCAGCGCTACAATGGTACCGATTACAGTGCTACGCATGGTACCGATTCAGCGCTATCGTCATAATATGCTTGGGTGTAACCATTAAAAGCCGTTTCTATTGCTTTATAAACAGCAATATCAGAACTGCTTGCTAATCCCTGCTTGATAGTAATCTTGCCATATCCACCCCTATGCCAATTATGGTCTTTGATGGTATCTCCCTTACAAATATAAATGCCGTCACCTACATCTACCGTATCAGCTAATTTGATTTTACCTGTTTCCAATGCTGCCAATATGGATATAGGTTGCATCAGTGCTGATTCGTATGCTTGGGAGAAGTTCTCGCAAGATTGGTAGTCCGCACTGTCTTTCTTTTCAAGTCCAACCATAGCTTTTATATGCCCTGTCTGAACTTCCATGATAATAGCTTTCCCAGACAAGGCATTGAGTTCTGATAGCTTGTTCTCTAAGATAGAGGTAGCTTTAACTTGTAAAGTGCTGTCTATTGTAGGAGTTTGCTGTTTAACTTCCTGTTGTTTGAATTGACAAGAGGTTAATATTATAAGTATGAATATGCCAATAGTTACTCCATTTTTCATATATGCTGTATTTCTTTCACAATAACGCATATCTAATTCTTGTAAATATTTAAGATAGCATGAACTATAAAATCTATTATCCATTCTCTTGTAGGATTGGGTGGATAATGATATAGTTGATAATCCCAATAATGAATTTCAACTTTCCATGCAAATAATTTGTGTTTTAGTATATGGTCATAATCATTTTCATCTTTAAAGAAAATAAGTTTGATTCCATTACCCCAAATTTTATCGTACCAAATAACCATATTGGTACATTCTTTGTAGTAATCCTTTTGGTCTTGATCTATATTAGTTTTTATCCAAGTATAATATGTAGATAAACACTGTAGATATGTGTATGGAATTGTGAGCATTATCTATTGTAGAACTTTTGAATTTCAGATTCAGCATAATTTGAATTAAGTAATCGCTCAATTCTATCCATTGCAGCAGTTCTTTCAGAATAGCCAAATTCTTTAAAGTGTTCATCAAAAACATCGCAAACTTGGGATGATATATGCTTCATCCAATCATTTGAAAGGAATCCTGCTTTCTTTTTAAATTCAAGACAAATGTCACAGGCGTACATCACACACTCATCCATAAGTTGAGGCATAAACATAGGTTTGGTATAGTTGTTTGTATGTATTGTCAAATTATTCACAATATCTTTCCAAAAGTATTCTTTATAATTGGGCTTACCTATAGAATAAGGACGTGATATCGCTTCATCAAAGCTGTTATTTATTTGTTCTTGTTTAACATCCATGCCAGAATAAATATTATTTGCAAGTCCATTGTAATATTCTGTTTCACTAATATATCTAATTCCATTAGAAGATATTGGCACATAGATGTTGTCATCTATTTTCAGAATTATGTAGCCATTGATATTCAAGACCATTCCTACCATATTATTTTTAGGATAGAAGTTATATTTCATCCATTCATTACGGTTTGCAGGAATTCCATTTACATTTAGATTTAAAGAAGAATAGCACTCCCCTTTGTCTATAATTTTAGCATAGTTCATTTTTATTTCCATTTAGATATAACAAAGTCTTCTATTTGTGTCAAAGCGTAATTATTACTATATTTAGTCATAGCTTCTTGAGTTAACTGAAATAATGATTCTGCATTTTGCTGAGTTATAGTTATTCCTCGCATTCCTTTAGCTAATTGCACTATCATATTATTGATTTGAATAAATGCACTATTTACTTGGGGTTTCATATAATATCGTGCAACAATCATTTCAACTAAAAGAGCTATATTTTGTTCACGTGTATAACTTGCTGGAGATTTTGATTCTTGACCTAGTCCAATCCCACTCATTATCACCATAAATTCTTGGTTAGATATTTGAACTCGTTCTCTAAGCAGATTCAAATAGTTATGTTCATCATAACTTAATATATCATTGCATATATCTGATGCCTTTTCTTCTATTGATTTACTATTATCTTTAACGATGCCCACTATTCTATTCCCAAAGGATGGATTTACATAAAAATGATAGCTTAACATTTCAATGAAAACAATATTTATATGACGTCTTTTGTCATAATATGAATTACCTGTGCCAATGCCAAAAAAGTTTTCTTCCATGATAATAATTAATATGCTTACCAGTTCCCTATGGATAAGCTGTTATAATAAAAAAGGTGTGGGAACACTATTTGCTTTACCCTATTCTCAGGCTTCTCGCATTGCCTTTGCTGTGGATAAAACAATAGCAACCCACACCAATTTGACAATATCTAAGCCTTACAAACATAAGGTAGGTATATATCAATGGTGGGGTGCTATTGCTATCATCTTCACAGCGTTTCAAATTTTGCGAGAATTTGAGAATAGAAGATAATTTCAATAACACCTTTCGTTAAATATGTCCTTCCAACTCCCCAACTCATTAGTTCATTGGAATTGGTGCAAAGGTAACAAAAGGTTTTAAATCTATCAGCATGGAGTGAGGATTAATAGTAATTATTGTGTTACTAAACAGGGAATTAATGGAGTATTTAATCAGAATTGCATCTGAAATCTCTAAATCCATGTGGGTATCAAATTCACTTCTTCCCATGTAAGGACTAAATTCTGAATATTCTTACCCACCTTGAATTATCATCTTTAAGTCTGCATATTGTTGGATATTCAAGAAGTGCTACCTGCGACATGATTAATAAGAGTTGAGATAGTTATAAACTCTGTAAACTAATGGAATTGCATTACTTCTATAAGGCTGAAATGCCAAACTGTCAAGATTGGGCTTTAGATGTATCTAAGCTCAACATTTCATTGATTTGGGACAGAACCATTCAGACCACTATAAAGATGTATCTTAATAATCCTGTCCCAATTCATCAGAAGCTCAAACAGTCATAAGTCTGTAAGATTTCCTCCTGTCTTAACCCCAAGTATCTTTTAGTAATGGCAACAGAACTATGGTTGAACAGTTCCATCAGCTTTACTAATGCCAACTCTGCATTATCGCTGTTCATGTTATAGACCTGCCTGCCGAATGTCTTTCTAAGTGAATGGCAACTAAAGTTCTTAATCTTTAACCTGTACTTCTTCTTCACCTCTTTAAGAATGATATTGATTCGTTGGACTGAAAAGACTGTGCCTTTCTGACTTATAAGAATTGGCGCATTGATTCCAATTGGGTTTATATGTTCGTAACATTCTCTTATATGTTCCTATAGCTGGGGATTCAGTCTTATAGTTCTTTGCTTTCCTGTCTTTTTCTCAATTACAGTAAATTCGTCAGTACCTAATATCTGCTTCCACCTTAAAGATAGAATATCAGATATTCTCAATCCTGTGAAACAGCCAATAGCTATTAGAAGTGAGATTTTATAATTATCATCTTTAGCCAGTTTTCTTATAAGGTTCATTGCATCTGACCAAACAAGATAGTCTGCTGTTGTGCTTGAATATTTAAGTGACATAATGTTCTGTTTTATACGTAAATGAATAAGAGTGAATATTAATTTTGAGTTGGATTTACTAACTCATTGATTTATAAGGAAACATTCACTAATAGCAGAAGTGAATATTATATAAAGTGGGAATATCTTGTAAGGACATTCCACACCTTATTATATATATATGGTACTTTTTAAAACGGTTTGTTTCCATATTTATAATCTAAAATAGAATTACACACTCTATCATAAAAATAGAATCCGCAACCAGTATAGAAATAGCTATGGTAGGTTGCTTGATATTCACGTTGCAATTCTTGGTTATCTTTAAGCATATTATCCAATTTATCTAAGGAATGTTTCAATGCTTGTACTACCTTTATATATCTAAGGTTGTTGTCAACTTCTCCCAAACGGTTTTCTAAATCTCTGATATGGTCTATAAGTTTATCTATATGTTTATCCATAATTGTAATGTTTAATGGTTGATAGAAATAAAAAAAGGACAACTAACTTAATAGCTGTCCTTTCTTCAATATTAGTAATATGTGACGGTTTGTTATTTCTTGGAATAATGGTATCTCATAGAGAATATATAAACCTCTATTGTATCATCATGTACAGAGTAAACAATTCTATGCTCTGCATTGATTCTTCTTGACCATTTTCCTGCCAGTTCATATTTAAGCGGTTCTGGTTTTCCTATTCCTGTGTATGGGTGTGCGGCAATATCTTCCAATAAAGTTTTGATTTTATTCAATATTGCTTTGTTACCGCTTTGGGTAAAGTATAGGTATTCTTTTCTAGCCTGTTCTGATAATGTTATTCTGTACATGCTACCCGTTTTAAGAAGTCCTCTATGCTTTCACCTTCATTCTGGGATATAGAATTACCGTTCTTAATATCCTCTTCACCTTTATGTATTGCTTCCATTGTATCGGGTGACGACATGATGTATTCTGTTTCCTTTAGAGAATTGTATTCATCCAAAGAAATCATTACTACTCCTTTGCCATTTCCACGATTGACAACTACGGTATCATAATCGTCAATGACTGCATCAATATAGCTTTTCAAGTTGGCTCTTAAATCTGTGTAATTGGCTGTTCTCATAAATCCTCCTTTGTTATAGTGCAAAGATATGTACTTATTTGCGTACTTGCAAATATAAACGGTTAATTATTTGATATTTAAGAAAAGGACACCCATGAAGAATGCCCTTTTCTCTCTCAATCAATAAAGCTCATTTAATCAATGAACCATTTATATCTTTCATCACCATGTAAAGCTGAATTAATTCCTAAAGCCATTTCTGTAGCATTAAGAGAACGGTCTAAGAATGAATCAATATACATGGAAGTGTTGCCTAACTGCTGTATAAGATAAATATGTTTGGCAGGATTGTAGTTACTGAAAAGTTCCAATGCTGCACGATAGTAAGTTGTCTGAGTTTACTTTGACCTGTACAATTTGCATTTATAATTTTCAGAATATCATTCTTGGATAAAGCTCTTTTAATAGTTTTGGTATTGAAGTGGCTTAGCTTGTACTCAATAAACGGGTTCTTTTCACGTGCCACTATCTTTGCTTCTATAGCCTTGTTATAGGTGGCTCGTAAAGTACGGAATTGATAGCTTAGAGCTGTGTCTCTGTTCCCCTTACTTCGCATCCAGTCCTCAAACTTCTTACAGAAGGAAACGTCTATGTGGCTGAAAGTATAATTCAGCTTTTTGCCTTTATTGAAATTGCGTAAAGTATTGTATGAGTTTAAGTAAGCATGGCTATTGCCAATTCTACCTTTCTGCTTTAAATCTTCTATTAGTGATAGGTAGAACTCTTCAACCGTTTTTGCTTTGATTGAATTTTTCTGTTCATTGATAAGGGAAGATGTTGTAAATTCCTCCTTTTTGAGTTCTTTATCAAGCATCTTGGACTGATATTCCATTTCAGTTTTCAGAATGATTTGCTTGATTTGATTCCTATTGGGACAATTTGTTCTTGGTTGGTTCTTACTAAAGTCCCCGTGTTGAGGATTAACGGATATGCCTAAACTTTTCATTGTACGTTTTCCATCTTTGGCGATTCTTACCATTAATGGCGATTCTCCGTTTGCAAGCACTTTATTGCTTGTAGCAAATAATAGAAATTGCAGCTTTCATAAAAAATACGGTTGACTTCTTGGTTGACTTTTCGCGTCAACCACAGCGTCAACCGCTATAGCTATATGGGACTATATAAAAAAAGCATCGACAATCATCAGATTATCAATGCTTCATTTACTCAGTCGGGGTGACTGGATTCGAACCAGCGACCACACGCCCCCCAGACGCGTACTCTAACCGGGCTGAGCTACACCCCGAATTGCGAGTGCAAAGGTAGTGCTTTATTTTTAATTCGCAAGCGTTTTGCCGTTATTTTTCAAAAAATATCATTTTTTCAGCCCATGGTTTCGCTGTAGAAGTCGAGCATGCCGTTCACTTCTTCCTGCGAAGCGGTCTGATCCAGACAGATAGCACCTATTTCACTCAAGAGTGTAAAGTTAATTACACCGGCTGCTGCATTCTTCTTATCGTGTTTCATGAATTCATAGAGACAATCATAATCTTTACAGGTAAATGAAAGTCTGCCATAATTCTCCTTGATAAACTGGATGGTCTGACGCATCTTTTCGCTCGGGAAGCCTGTCTTCAGATGAGAGAAGTACAATTCACACACCAGTCCCCAAGCCACAGCGTAACCATGAAGCACCGGACGCTCCTTCTGCAATGCAAAGCTCTCGAATGCATGTCCCACGGTGTGACCCAAGTTCAAGGCCTTGCGAAGTCCTTTTTCTAAAGGGTCTTGCTTTACAACTTCTTCTTTCACCATGACCGACTTTCCTACCAGCTGCTGCAAGCATTCGTAGTCGATGTGGTCCAAGTCGAAAGTCAAAAGTTCACTCCAATGCGCTACGTTGCTAATCAGCCCATGCTTCAGCATTTCCGCATAACCCGACAAAATATTAAAGTGATCCAAGCTTCTCAGAAAGTTGCAATCTATTAATACCGAAGACGCCGGAGCGAAGGCACCGATTTCATTCTTCAAACCGTTGAAATTAATTCCGGTTTTTCCACCGACAGCTGCATCCACCATCGACAATAGCGTGGTAGGTATATTGATATAAGCTATTCCCCGCTTGAAAGTTGCCGCGGCAAAACCTCCCAAGTCGGTCACCATGCCTCCTCCCAGATTAATCAGCAACGAGTGGCGGGTAGCTCCTTGTTCGCTCAACTGCTTCCATACATAAGCCAGCGTTTCAATGTTTTTATGAACATCCTCTGCACCGATACACAGCTGTACAGCTCCTTCCATAAAAGAAAGATGCGCAATCCGGGGAAAACACAACTCCCGTGTGTGTTCGTCGGTTAATACAAACAGTTTATCGTATGAATGTTTTAAAACGGCCTGCGTCAAATCCGATTCCAGGTTTCGGCAGATGATTACTTCTTGTTTGCTCATAAGATTATCATTTTGTATGCAAAAATAAAAAAAAGTCAGAACAACTCGGATAAACGTTTACAATTAATTAATTTTGCCCGCTATTAATAAAACAAATAAAAACCATGAAAGGACTATTTCCACACGTATGCAAGCCCATAGGCTATGCTTTATTAATTTTATCAGTGTTCATTCCTTTATTATTATCCATGTTTGGATTGGTGCACGATAAAAGTTTGCTGCTCATCAAACTGGGAATGAAACTCTCTATCTGGGTTTCTCTGTTTATGATTTTTCTTTCACGCACTAAAGACGAGAGTGAAGAAACAGCTAATTTCCGCTCTAAGGCTATGAAGTTTGCACTTTATTTTTGGGGAATCTGTTATGTGTTTTTGCTCATCAAAGCATTTTTCGACGGGAACATCAATCTGGCAGACAATTCCATCGGTATCATTTATATGGTTTTAAATGTTCTCTGTTTTGAATTTTTGCTCCAGAAAGCTCGCATCGAAAAGACATTTAAAAGAAAATGATTAAAATCTGTTTATCAGATTAAACCTTTGCACACAAACACAATCATATAGGCATCATTATATCAAAATAGAGCAAAAGAATGAAAAAATGGGTTTTGGGAATACTGCTGATGTCCTTGTGTGGACTTACTGCTTTTGCACAAAGCGGCCGCAGTAGAGGGGTTGTTTCAGGAACAGTCCTTGACGGAGGTGACAAATCGCCTGTCATGCAGGCCACTGTACAGATATTGTCACCGAAAGACAGTACAATGATTAAGGGGAATGTAACCGATTTGGATGGAAACTTTTCCATGCCGGTGAGCCCGGGTAAATATCTTTTAAAGGTTTCGTTCATCGGATACACTCCTTTTTTAAAAGAAGTAACAGTTACCCACGGCAAACCACGCCTCAACGTGGGAGCCATCGAGTTGCAGTCGGATGCCATCATGCTGGCTGAAGCGGTGGTCGTTGCTCAGGCTCCTGAAGTGACCGCATCTGAAGATACGCTGGTTTATAACAGTTCGGCCTATCGTGTGCCCGAAGGTTCGGCTCTGGAAGAGCTGGTAAGAAAACTGCCCGGTGCGGAAGTCGACGAAAACGGCAAAATCACCATAAACGGGAAAGAAATCAAGAAAATCATGATCGACGGTAAAGAGTTCTTTGCCGACAACCCGGATATGGCCATGAAAAACCTGCCGGTAAACATGATTGAAAAATTACGTGCATACGACAAGAAATCAGACTTGGCACGCGTTACCGGCATTGATGATGGAGAAGAGGAAACCGTACTCGATTTAAGTGTAAAACCTGAAATGAAAAAAGGATGGATTGCCAATGCCGACCTTGCCGGAGGAACGAAGGACCGGTACAGTGGAAAGGCTATGATTAACCGACTCATAGGAGATAATCAGTTTACTGTTATCGGGTCAATGAATAATATCAACGACATGGGATTCCCCGGAGGCGGAGGCGGATTCCGGAGAAGAAACCAAAACGGACTGACAGCCAACAAGAGCGGAGGTTTCAACTTCAGCACGACAAGTACCAAATTAGAAACAGGGGGTAGTGTAAACTATCGCTACAGCGATGCGGACATTATCAGCAAACAAGCTTCTGAGACTTTTGTTTCGTCTGCACAAAGTTCATTTAAAAATGCACTTACCCGAAACGACAACCGAGACATCAAGCTCACTGCCGATTTCCGTATCGAGTGGAAGCCGGATACCATGTCTACGCTTATCTTCCGCCCGCGTATTTCGTATGGCGATACAGACAATGCAACCAATTCCGCTTCGGCAACCTTTAACCAAGACCCTATGCTCCCAACCGATGAAATCATTTCTGCTGTACAGGATGCAGAAGGCGGACTTGCTGACTTAGTAGGAAAGGATGCGGTTATCAATACCATTCTGCGAAACAGTCTCAGCCGGTCGGACAACTTTAATGTCGGAGGCTCGCTGATGTTTAACCGCCGCCTGGCTAAACCGGGAAGAAACATCACCTTCCGGGGAACTTATAATTATACGAACAACAGCAGTGAACAGTTTTCTACTTCAAACAGCGTGTTTTACGGAAACGACAGTACGGATATACTGAACCGGTATATCACAACACCCACTTTGAGCAACAACTTCAGCACACGCGTTTCATACACTGAACCTATCTTTAAAGGGGGATTCCTGCAGTTCAGCTATAATTTCCAGTATAAATACTCTACAACAGATAATTCTACGTATACCATGCCCGATGAATGGCTCATATCCGACGGCTATCAAGGTAACGGGGAACTAGATCAGGAGAATAGTAAAAGCGCACATTACACCTATTATAACCATGAAATGGAACTCGCCTTACGATGGATGCGTAACAAAATGAGCCTGAACGTGGGTATGTCTTTCCTACCGCAAAAAACCAAGCTTGCCTATAAAAAAGGGGACCTTGACACGGTGACCATCCGCAATGTGTTCAATTTTACTCCTACCCTCGACTTCCGGTATAAATTTAACAAGACAAGCCAGCTGCGGGTGAATTACCGGGGAAGAAGTTCACAGCCGGGCATGACCGATTTGCTGCCTATCGAAGATTCATCCGACCCGCTGAACATACGTCAGGGAAATCCGGGACTGAAACCGGCATTTACCAACTCGTTCTGGACCTTCTTCAATACCTTCAACACCGAAACTCAACGCGGCATGGTAGCTCACTTCTCGTTTAACAATACGATGAACAGCATCAGCAGCCGCCGCACCTATAATGAAAGTACCGGTGGATATATTACTCGCCCTGAAAACATTAACGGCAACTGGAACCTAAGCGGAATGTTCGGAACAAATACAGCTTTACGCAACAAGAAATTCACCATCAACACTTTCACTAACGGAGGCTATAATAATATGGTGAGCTATATCAGCGATAAAAAGAATACCACCGACAGCGACAAGAACAAAACTCGTCAGCTCCGCCTTGGCGAACGCTTGCGCGGAACCTATCGCACAGACTGGTGGGAAGTTTCTCTAAACGGTTCACTGAATTATACACACTCGCGAAACAATTATCAAGAGCGGAATAATATGGACACGTATGACTTCGCTTATGGAGCAAGTACCAATATCCGCTTGCCATGGGATATGTCAATCGCTACCGACATCTCACAAAACTCCCGACGCGGATATGCCGATGCCAGCATGAATCGCGACGAGCTCATCTGGAATGCACAGATTTCACAAGACTTCCTGAAAGGGAATGCCGCAACCGTCAGTGTCCAGTTCTACGATATTCTGCAAAACCAAAGCAATATCAGCCGAACCATCAGTGCAGCCATGCGGAGCGATACTGAATATAATGCCATCTACAGCTTCTGTATGGTACACTTTATCTATCGCCTGAACCTGTTCGGAGGCAAAGGGAACCGACCGCCCATGGATGGTCCGGGATTCGGAGGCCCCGGCTTTGGACGAGGACACCGCCCGCCTCACCGTTTCTGATTACTTATCTGCCCGGATGCAAGGCAGCAAGCCGCCCATCGGTCAAAGCCTCATCAGCAAAAAGTTAAAAATTCACGGAACGAGCATGGCTTCACCTTTAAATATTCAGCCGGCATGAATCAATTTCTTCATGCCGGCTTTTTTCATTCTTTCCCGACAAGATTCGCAGAAAAAATATGTTAACCTTGCGCTGACTTTTGAATAAAATGCGTATATTTGCACGCAATAAAATCTAAAGCATTAAAAGCCCTATGTCATTTATTGCAGATAAAGTAGTAATGGACGGATTGACTTACGACGATGTATTGTTAATCCCCGCCTATTCTGAAGTTTTACCTAAGACAGTTGAGCTCTCAACTAAGTTCTCACGCAACATCGAGTTGAAAATCCCGTTCGTAACCGCAGCCATGGATACGGTTACCGAAGCACAGATGGCCATCGCTATCGCACGCGAAGGAGGTATCGGTGTTATCCACAAAAACATGTCGATAGAAGAGCAGGCACGCCAAGTAGCTATTGTAAAACGTGCTGAAAACGGAATGATTTATGACCCCGTTACCATCAAACGTGGTTCAACCGTTAAAAATGCGCTCGACTTAATGGCAGAATATAAAATCGGCGGTATTCCTGTAGTAGATGATGAAAAATATCTGGTAGGAATCGTAACCAACCGTGACCTCCGTTTCGAAAGAGACATGAACAAGCATATCGATGAAGTAATGACAAAAGAAAACCTCGTTACCATCGATCAGGCAACCGACATGGAAACAGCCTCTCAAATCCTTCAGGAAAACAAAATCGAGAAGTTGCCGGTTGTAGACAAAGACGGCAAACTGATTGGTTTGATTACTTATAAAGACATTACAAAGGCAAAAGATAAACCAATGGCCTGCAAAGACTCAAAAGGTCGTCTGCGCGTAGCTGCCGGTGTAGGCGTTACTGCCGATACATTCGACCGCATGGAAGCCTTGGTTAACGCCGGAGCCGATGCGATTGTTATCGACACCGCTCACGGACACTCTATGTATGTTATCGAAAAGCTGAAAGAGGCAAAGAAACGTTTCCCGAGCATTGACATCGTAGTAGGTAATATCGCTACTGGCGAAGCTGCCAAGATGTTAGTTGAAGCCGGAGCTGACGCAGTAAAAGTAGGTATCGGTCCGGGCTCAATCTGTACCACCCGTGTGGTTGCAGGTGTGGGTGTTCCTCAGCTTACTGCCGTTTATGACGTAGCGAAAGCATTGGAAGGAACAGGTGTGCCTTTGATTGCCGACGGAGGTTTGCGATATTCAGGCGACGTGGTAAAAGCATTGGCTGCCGGAGGATACAGTGTAATGATCGGTTCACTGGTTGCCGGAACAGAAGAGTCTCCGGGTGACACTATCATCTTCAACGGACGTAAATTCAAATCATACCGTGGTATGGGTTCACTGGAAGCTATGGAAAACGGATCGAAAGACCGTTACTTCCAAAGCGGAACTGCCGATGTCAAGAAACTGGTTCCGGAAGGCATTGCTGCCCGTGTTCCTTATAAAGGTTCCTTGTACGAAGTGATTTACCAGCTGACAGGTGGATTACGTGCTGGTATGGGATACTGTGGCGCACATAACATCACAGAGCTTCACAATGCCAAGTTCACTCGCATCACTAATGCAGGTGTATTGGAAAGCCATCCGCACGATGTAGCTATCACAAGCGAAGCTCCGAACTATAGCCGCCCGCAATAAGTGAAAAGTTTCATTTAAGCCATACTTGGAAACAGTTGTACATCAGCTGTTTCCATCTATCACAGAGACACAGAAACACAGAGCCTCATCGAAAAAAAACAGCTCGGTGCTTATGTGTCTCTGCCTTTTTCAACAACATCTTACAGCAAGTCGGTCCGAAAAGATTGATTCCATTTTTCACTCATCATGAAAACAATATTCCGGTTATTCGCTCTCTGTCTATCTCTGGCAGCCTGTTTATCTCTCTACGCAGAGACAAACAAAACCTTGCTGCGCATTGACGGAAATGATATTTCTGTTGATGAATTTATCTATTACTTCCAGCGCTCAGCACAAAAACAAGGACAGACCCCAGAACAGTACTTTCCCTGCTTCCTTGACTTTAAGCTAAAAGTGGCCGAAGCTAAACGGATGAAACTGGACACCCTACCCGACTTTCAGAACCAATATAAAATCTTACAAGCCACTTTACTCAAGTCTTTACTGACCGATGCAGCACAGAAAAACGAGCTGTATCATTCACTCTATAACCAACAAGCCTCACGGCTTTCCCTCCAAGATTGGGTTAAGATGGAAATTATCACTCTCCGTCTTCCACAGCACGCTACAGCTGCTGAAGAAAAAAAGGCCCGGCAAACAGCCGACTCTATCTATGCTGCCCTCAACCGAGGAGCATCTTTTTCAGAATTAGCCCGCACCTATTCAGCAAAATCAAAACAGACCCCCAACTGGCAACCCAAATCACGCTTACTCGATGAAGTTGCCCAACAGCTTTCCCACTTATCCGAGGGAGACTATTCACAGCCCTTCTATTCTCCTTTAGGCATTCACATTATCAAACTCGACGAACAAAAAAGTTCGTTAAGTTTCGAAGAATATCTCCCATGGCTGTCGCATTACATCATGCAGCACAAGTTTGACACACTTTTAAGGCAGCCACTCTATGAACAATGGTTAACCGGAACGCTTGACACGCATACCCTCCCCTTCCGTGAACTCTATGAAGGTTTGCTTGCCACCTACCATGACGTATGTTTCCCGGAAACCGTCCGCACCCTGCCCAGCAATAAAGAATTAGAAAACTACTTCAAAAAACATAAAGCCAGCTACCAATGGGAACTTCCCCACTTCCGGGGAGCAGTCATACACTGTAAAGACAAGAAAGCCGCCTCAAAAATAAAGAAGTTCCTTAAAAAGCTGCCGGAAGAAAGCTGGGAAACCCAACTTGCCGGATTAAGCAAGACCCATCCGGAACTTCAGGCCCAAATAGAAACCGGGCTCTTCCAGATAGGAAGCAACAGCTATGTAGATAAACTGGCTTTCAAATGCGGAAGCTTTTCCGCCAATCCGGAATTACCGCATACGTTTGTATTAGGAAAGCGCCTGAAGAAAGGACCCGAAAAATATACGGATGTACGCGAATCTGTTGAAAAAGACTATTTGAAACAGCTTAAAGCAGACAAAACTTCCCATTTAAGACAACAATTTAACGTAGAAATCAATCAATACGTTTTAAAAACCGTTAATTGTAGCGGAAATAATTAATTTAAACTGTATCTTCGTTCACTAAATTATTGTTCATGAAGCAAAAAAGAAGTTGGTATATACTTTGGGTTGCGCTATTCCTGCTCAGCGGATGCAGCAAAACCATTGACCACAAAGGTAAAACCCCTCTTGTGGAAGTAAATCACCGCTTTTTATACCAGGAAGATTTACGGACTGTACTTCCCGTTGGAATTACGGGGAAAGACAGCACCCGGCTTGCTGACAATTACATCCGCAACTGGATAGAAGATGAACTTCTTTTTCAGAAAGCAGAAGGCAATATCCCCGACAATGATAAAATAGATAAACGGGTAGATGCCTTCCGCCGGGCATTGATTATGCATACATATCAGGAAGAACTGATTAACCAAACCCTAAGCAATGCTATTTCGGATGCCGATATCGAACAATACTATCAACAGAATGCCGCATTGTTCCGTGCCGGGCAGCCTTATATCCAAGGACTTTTCATGAAAGTTCCACTGCATGCCCCCCAACTGAACCAAGTGCGAAACTGGATAAAGAAATATACGCCCGACAACATTGACAAGCTGGAAAAATACAGCATCGGCAATGCTGTAAGCTATGACTATTTCTACGACCGATGGAAGCCCGTATCCGATTTCTCGGCTAAAATACCGATAAAAGAAATCGATACCAACCGGAACTACTTAAACCAGCACCGAGACGTGGAAGTCCACGATACGGCTTTTCATTACTTCCTGCATGTAGAAAACTTCCTTCCACAAGGAGAACAACTGCCGCTGGAATATGCGAGAAATGAAATAAAGGAAATATTAACCAATCTGAAGCGAGCTGAATTTATCAACAAGATGAAACAAGATCTGTATGAGAAAGCTTCAGAAGATAATGATATAATTTATTATAAGTAAACTCAAATGAATAAATTAAATGCAACAAGACTCTACGCTTGTTTATGCCTGTTTGTAATGGCTTTGACTACGTCTTATGCACAAGACAATGTCATCGATGAAGTGGTATGGATAGTAGGTGATGAAGCTATCCTGAAGTCGGATGTGGAAAACGAACGCCTCAATGCCCAATATGAAGGACGACATTTCGATGGCGACCCTTACTGTGTCATTCCCGAAGAACTTGCCGTGCAGAAACTCTTTCTTCATCAGGCAGAAATAGACAGTGTGGAAGTTTCCGAGCAACAAGTCATCCAAGACGTAGAGCAACGCATTGCCTGGCTAACCGAAGTTATCGGTTCCAAAGAACGCATGGAAGAGCAGTATAACAAGACCTCTACACAGATTCGTGAAACCATGCGCGAAAACGTACGCGAAGGATTGATGGTACAGGAAATGCAGAAAAAGATTGTAGGCGACATCAAGCTGACTCCTTCAGAAGTGCGCAACTACTTCAACAATCTGTCACAAGACAGTATTCCGTTTATCCCCACACAGGTAGAAGTACAAATCATCACCCGTGAACCGAAGGTGAAGGAGGAAGAAATAGAACGCGTCAAGAAAGAACTCCGCGACTTTACCGAACGTATCAATAAAGGAGAGACCACTTTCTCCACTTTGGCACGCTTATATTCAGAAGACCCGGGTTCTGCCCGTATGGGAGGTGAGTATGAGAAATTTCAAGGACGAGGCGAGTTGACACCGGAGTTTGCCAATGTGGTTTTCAACCTGACCGACACCAAGAAAATCTCAAAAGTATTCCAGACCGAATACGGATTCCATATTGCCCAGCTCATTGAAAAGCGCGGCGACCGAATCCGGTATCGTCATATCCTCATCAAGCCCAGAATCGACGAAGAGGAATTTGATACCGAAATTCACCGCCTCGACACACTTGCCAACGACATACGAAAAGGAAAGGTGACATTCGACGAAGCTGCCGCTTGGGTTTCACAAGATAAAAAAACCCGAAACAACCACGGGCTGCTTGCCAACCCCCAGAGCACCACTTCACGCTTTGAAATGCAGCAGCTGGCGGGTATGGTTTCACAAGAACTTGCCAAGGTGGTTGAAAACATGCAGATTGGAGAGATTTCCAAACCGTTCCGTATGGTAATGGTAGAAAGCGGTAAAGAAGTTTGCGCCATCGTGAAACTTAAGAACCGCATCGACGGTCATAAAGCTACTATATCTGAAGACTATCAGCGCCTGAAAGATATTGTAACTCAAAAACGAAGCGAAGAAAAACTTCAGAAATGGATCTTGGAAAAACAGAAGAAAACATACGTACGCATCAATCCTAACTGGAGAAAATGTGATTTCAAATATCCGGGATGGATTAAATAAACAACATATGTCTGAAAAGAAAAAACAACATATCTCTTTGAGCGGGCATAGGGTATTCATACTAAGTATCCTATGCCTGTTCGGCTTTTGCCTACTCGCTCAGACCCCTGAAAAGAAACGGGAACAGCCCAGGCAGAAAAGCAAAGTCTTCTTGCTGCACTCCGACCTGCTCCGTAAAGACTCCCGACATCCCGATGCACAAGTGGTAGTGGGGAATGTGGTATTCCGCCATGACAGCATCTATATGTATTGCGACAGTGCTTACTATTATGACCAAATCAGTTCTTTCGAAGCTTTCAGCAACGTCAAGATGGTGCAGGGAGATACCTTGTTTCTCTATGGCGACCACTTGTATTACGACGGAATGACCCAGATAGCAGAGATGCGCAAGAACGTGCGCATGGAGAACCGAACCACCACGCTGCTCACCGACAGCCTGAACTATGACCGCGTATATAATCTGGGATATTTCTTCGATGGTGGTACACTGATGGATGAACAAAACGTACTGACTTCGGAATGGGGAGAATACAACCCTTCTACCAAACAGTCGGTATTCAATTATAATGTAAAGTTAGTCAACCCGCAGTTTACGCTCACTTCCGATACGCTGCGATACAACACAGCCAGCAAAGTAGCAGACATTGTGGGACCGTCGGATATTGTCAGCGATGCCAACCACATCTATTCAGAACGGGGAGTATATAATACCGCAACCGGAAAAGCCGACTTATATAACCGCTCGGTACTGACCAATGAAGGAAAGCAGCTCACAGGCGATACCCTGTTCTACGACCGCAATACCGGAGTAGGAGAAGCCTTTCATAACATGGTTATGAAAGATACCATCAACAAGAATATGATGACCGGAGACTATGGGTTTTATAATGAAAACACCAAATATGCTTTTGCTACAAAAAAAGCCATGGCCATCGACTATTCGCAAGGAGACAGCCTGTTTCTGCATGCTGATACGCTCATGCTGAAAACCCTGCATCTGAATACCGACTCCATGTACCGCGAGATGCGTGCTTTCCACAAAGTTCGTTTCTACCGGAGCGACCTGCAGGGAGTGGCCGATTCGCTGGTCTTCTCCAGTGCCGACAGCTGCCTCACTCTGTATAAAGACCCTATCTTATGGAACAAGCAACAGCAGCTGGTGGGCGAAGAGGTCAAGATTTACATGAACGACAGCACCATCGACTGGGCACATATCATCAATCAAGCCTTATCGGTAGAACAGATTGACTCCGTAACCTATAATCAGGTTACCGGGAAAGAGATGAAATCATACTTCCGCAACGGACAGATGTATAAAACGGAAGTTATCGGCTCGGTCAGGGTGGTTTATTACCCCATGGACTCAGACAGTACCCTCATCGGCATGAACGTATCCGAAACCAGCCAGCTCGACATCTATCTGAAAGACCAGAAACTGGAACGCATGGTCATGAGTCCGAAATCGAACGGAACACTTTATCCGATGAGCAAAATACCCGAAGGAGCAGACCGACTGCAAAACTTCGTATGGTTCGACTATATACGTCCGCTAAATAAACAGGACATCTTCAACTGGCGAGGCAAAAAAGTGGAAGACCAGCTGAAGAAAAGCACCCGCCCGCCGGTGGAACTGCCCAACCAACATTTGTTTAAACATAAAAAGAAATAGCTTTATGGGAATGTTTTCAATGAGAAAGCCACGTAGCTATCACCATGAATATATTTACGTGGACGAACGCAAGGAGAAACTGCAAAAGATAGAAGAGAGTGCCAAGCGTGACTTAGGTATGCTTCCTCCCAAAGAATTCTCACCGGAAGATATACGGGGAAAGTTCGTTGAGGGAACCACTTATCTCAAACGCCGCAAGGAAAGCGGACGGAAACCTCTTTCTTATGCCACTATGTTTATAGCTATCCTTGTATTACTTTATATCTTACATTATCTTATCACCGGAGAATTTACACTATGAGCGATATCATCCGTTTGTTGCCCGACTCTGTGGCTAATCAAATTGCAGCAGGCGAAGTCATCCAGCGACCTGCTTCTGTGGTCAAGGAATTGGTCGAAAATGCGATTGACGCAGGTGCACTTCATATTGATGTTTCTGTGACCGATGCCGGAAAGACTTGCATCCAAGTCATTGACGACGGAAAAGGAATGTCGGAAACAGATGCGCGCCTGGCCTTCGAACGCCATGCTACTTCAAAAATAAAAGAAGCAGCCGATTTGTTCGCACTGCGTACCATGGGATTTCGCGGTGAAGCACTGGCTTCAATCGCTGCCGTGGCACAAGTGGAGCTGCGTACCTGCCAGGAAGAAGGACAGCTGGGAACTGCCATCACCCTATCGGGATCAAAGATTGAAAAACAAGAAGCGGTTGCCTGCCCCAAAGGAAGCAACTTCGCTATCAAAAACCTGTTTTTTAATATCCCGGCACGGCGCAAGTTCCTCAAGTCAAACCAAACGGAATTAAGCAATATTTTAACTGAATTTGAACGCATCGCACTGGTGAATCCGGAAGTTTCGTTTACGCTCCATCACAATGAGACCGAGCTGCTGAATCTCCCTGCCATCCAGCTTCGCCAACGCATCATGGGATTATTTGGCAAGAAACTGAATCAAGAATTGCTTTCCCTCGAAATTGAAACCACCATGGTGAAAATCCACGGTTTCATTGCACGCCCTGAAACGGCACGCAAAAAAGGAGCACGACAGTTTTTCTTCGCCAACGGACGCTTCATGCGCCATCCGTACTTCCATAAGGCAGTAACCGATGCATACGAGAACTTAGTACCTGCAGGTGAACAGATTTCTTACTTTCTCTACTTTGAGGTCGACCCGGCACACATCGACGTAAACATTCACCCCACCAAAACCGAAATTAAATTTGAAAACGAGCAAGCCATCTGGCAGATTCTTTCAGCTGCAGTCAAGGAAACTTTAGGACGCTTCAATGCCGTACCTTCCATTGACTTCGATACGGAAGGAATGCCCGACATTCCGGCATACGATGCTACGCCTTATGCCGGTGTGCAGCCGCCGCAGACTTCCTATGACCCCACGTATAATCCGTTTAATATCACTGCTGTTTCGCCTTCGTCTTACTCTTCGTATAAATCGAAGCAACACCTTGACTGGGAACCGGCCTTTCATGGATTAGAGAAGAATGCATCGCAAGCAAGCTGGCCGGAAGACGATCCGGCTCCGTTTGAAGAAGAAATGTATCCGCAAGAACCGGTTGCCCCGCATACTCCTTCCGGATTATACGACAGCCCTGCAACCGAAAGCGTGGCAGAGAAAAGTGCACAACACTATCAGTATAAAGGAAGTTATATCTTGACTTCGGTAAAATCCGGACTGATGATTATCAATCAGCAACGGGCGCATATCCGTATTCTTTATGACCAATATATGGCGCAGATAGAACAACGGCAACATGTTTCGCAGCGTATCTTATTTCCTGATATGGTGCATTTCTCACCGGCAGAAGTTCCGGTATTAAATGAAGTGATGGACGATCTGAATGCGCTGGGCTTCGACTTGAGTGACTTGGGAAACGGCACGTATTCCATTAATGGGATTCCTGCCGGCATCGAAGGACTGAATCCGGAAACACTGATTACAAACATGGTGCAAACTGCCATCGAAAAGGGATGCAAGGTAAAAGAAGAGGTGCAGAGCATGTTGGCTCTCTCGCTGGCTAAAGCGGCTGCCATTGTGCCGGGACAGGTATTAAGTAATGAAGAAATGAATAATTTGGTGGATGGACTTTTTGCTGTAGCCACCCCTAATTATACTCCCGACGGAAAAACGATTCTCACAGTAATTAAAGAGGATGAACTGGAGAAGTTATTCAAGTAGGTGTTGAGTTTTTGAGGCTTTGAGTTTGTAAGTTCTTAAGGTTATAAGTTCTTGCACGCTTGAGGTTTTGAATTTATGAACTATTAAATTTTCAGGTGACTAGGCTTACCGCCTAGTGTCTGGCATTTGAAGCCTAGTCACTTGAAAGAAAAGCCTCGTTATCTGGATATTTCCTTTACAAAGTAAGTCAAAGTAGGCAAGTGGTCACTATATCCGTTCTGGAAAGTAGTTCCTGAGAATGTACGCAGCGGATAGCCTTTATACTTGCCAGCCTGCTGAATCAGGAACGGACGGTTAAACACCTCACACTTCCACAGTTTCAGTGTCGTGCGGTCTTTACCCAACAAATTGCCCGAAACAATCTGTTGGTCGAACAGGTTCCACTGATTCTGATAACAAAGCGAACCGATACCCTGGTCATACAATTTCCAGATCGCATTGTAATACCCGTCTGGTTTCACATCTTTCGCTTTACGCTTCGCACCCAATACTTCCGCGCAACTCTTGTTGAAAGGGTCATCGTTCATATCCCCCACAATCAGCACTTTCGCATTCGGATTATCGGCATGAATCGAGTCGCCGATATGACGCACGATGCTTGCCGCAAACTCACGGAGCGGCGATGAAGCAGCCCCCCCATAGCGCGAAGGCCAGTGGTTTACAATCATATGGAAAGGTTCACCTGCCATCACACCACTTACCAGCAAGATGTCACGGGTCCGGTAATTCGGTTTCTCCGGCATCTGGAACGGATAAATCCGGGCATCCACCAGTTTAAACAAGCGAGGATTATACAGAGCAGCCACATCAATACCACGGTGGTCGGGCGACTCAAAGTGAACAATTTCATAGCCCTTGCCTTTCAGCGGAGCCGTCTGCACCAAGTCTTCCAGCACCTTCCGGTTTTCCACTTCCGAAATACCGATAATGGCAGGACCAGCCGGACAGTAGTCTGTACCGAGCTGAGCCAATACCTTGGCTACATTTTGTAGTTTCTGCTCATACTTAGTCTGTGTCCATGCATACGGACCATTGGGAGTAAACTCGTCATCGCCCTTGTTATTCGGGTCGTCTTCCGCATCCCACAGGTTTTCTACATTATAGAAAGCGGCTGCATAGACTCCCAGTCGGTTTTGTGCCAGCAAGCCGGAAGCATACAGACAGGTGATGAACAGCGCGAGAATCATTCTTCGTGTCTTCATGACTTTCTTTTTTTATCGGTTAAGCTGACAAGGCTTCAGTTAAGAAGCCCTGCCAACTTTTAATCGTTCATTATTCATTAGGAGTCGGTTCGATCACGTTTCCTCCGTCACCGCTTCCGCTGCCACCTTTTGTAGCTGTTACTTTTACATTCTTAACTTCCCAAGTATCAGAGACTCCATCTGAACTTTTATATTGGAAAGCAAGCTTTATTTTAGAACCTACATAAGCAGATAAATTCACATCACCAGATCCTGAAAATTCCCAAGAATTTCCAGCGGGATAAGATACACCACTTAATGTAGTCCAAGTTTGTCCATTATCCTTAGATACATTTACAAGATGGTTTGTTTTTACATGAGCCACATCACCTTTATTGATCGCATGATCAAAAGTCAGAGTAGCTGCGTTAGCTGCTGTCAAATCTATTTCCGGAGAAATCAACCAACTATCAGAAGCATATGAAACACTATCTTTAAATGCACTTGCCTTCATGTATCCCGGATTCTTGAAATTATCATGTTTCCACACAAAAGTCAACGCACTTGCCATTTCTTTGTTTTCAATGGTAAATGTTCCTACTCCTGTAGCAAATGTTTCCTCAAAAACAGTCTCAGTAACTCCTGGCTGCGTTTCACCACCTTGTCCACCTTCTTCAGGCACTTCTACGAAATCCTTGATATCCTCAGCAGTACGGATGGTAAACTGCCAGCTACCTCTGAATCGTCCCAAGATACCGGTCAAGTTTCCTTTTCCTTTCGGAAGCTTATTAGCTGCGAAGTTAGCATATCCACTGGTGCGCACCACCAACGTATTTCCGTGCGCATCGGTAATGGCTTCTTCATGCCCCGTGCTGCCTTCGGGAGCAAAGATAGCCGTTCCCCCATTCTGGAAAGTCACCCCTTTTAGCGTAACCAGTTTAAACTTATACGTTTCCGGATCCGCATTAATCACACTGATGTCATCCAGTTCGAGCGGTTTCGCATTCTCCGGATTTGCCCATCCATCTCTGATAACATGCTTTTCAAACTCCTCCCACGGGGTGCGGTACAGATAACCTTCGGGATGTCCCAACTGCTGTTCATCGCCATAAACCGAGATACTCAATCCCTTCAAGTCGATGTAAACCGTTTGTCCCACCGGATAATAGTTATATACACTACCCTGATCGACTTCCATTTCAATGGCACCGGTTGCATCTTCCAGATAAATTTTCTTGAAGATATTACCCGACTCATCGTTTGCAGTAACCACCGCTTTCAATACCTGCTCTTGCGTCAGCACCACCGGAGCATCTTGCGTAGCAGCCGCAGTCTGCGCACGCAAGTCTTTAATCGTAATATTCGCTTCCGGTCCCGTATATTCAGGCTCGGTCAAAAGCGGAGCATCATAATCTTTCTCACAGGCAAAGAGAGCCAGTGAAGCAAGAAGCGGCAGCGCGATATTTCTTAGTTTTTTCATATAATGTCAGTTTTTTAGTTGATATTTATTTAGTTGACTAGAACTTATAGCTTGCATTCAAGAAGCAGTTAATACCCTGCATATAGAAATACTTACCACCGAAGCGGTTCGGTTTTTCCAAGTCGAAGCGTCCCTGCTCATATCCGCCGGTACAGATATCCTTCTTGTTGAGCACATTGTTTACCGTCAAGTTAAAGTTCAGCGACTGGCGGTTGCGCAAATAGATAATCTTACCCACAGAAAGGTCGAGCGTAAATGCTTCCTTGAAGCGCTCCTGCGTAGTAAGCTGGCGGTAGGCATCGTAATACGGGTTATACGGAGTAACCTGTTCATAACTTGAAGCCAGACGGCGGAGCGGAGCTGCCTCAATGTAGTTACGTCCGAAGCCGTTCACGTTGGCACCCAGGAACCAGTAGTCGATGAAGTAACGGATACCGAAAGTACCGGCAAACTGCGGAAGACCTCCCACATACACATTCTTCATATATACCTTTTCCTTTTCCACCATCTTTCCGTTTTCCGAATGCTTCACCCCGTCAGGATTGTTGCTGTAATAATACTCACCCACGGTTCCAGCCAAGTCGAAGCTCCAGTGATCATCGAGTTTATACGTAGCTCCCAGTTCGATACCGCGGTGAATGCGGTTTACTCCGTAAAGCACGTGGTTGATAAACGTACCCTCAATGCCGTCATAATAGCTGTTACGCTCCATCTGGTCGTAGAAATTAGTCTGGAACACACCGATACGTCCTGCCAAGTGAGGTGTAGAGAAGATATAATTAATATCTGCCGAGAAGATACGTCCGCTCTCCATGTTGTCGATGGTGCGGTCGGTAATACGCGGAGAAATATACGCTTCGTTCGGCAACGGAGCCTCACTGCCATAGCTCACATTCGCATTAATCATGTGGCGTCCGTTGAATTTATAGGTCAAGCCTCCCTTCAGCATGATGTCGGTAAAGCTGTGACGCGCCCCTTTTCCGAAAGAGCTGTCCGGATAACGCCCGTTACGCATCAGTCCGTCACGCTGGAACGAGGTATAAGTCAGCTTCGCACCATAGTAATAATCCCAGTAGCGCGAATGATACTGATTCACCACCCACGCATTGAGCGAATAGATATTCAGGTGATAGTTATAGCCGAACACCCCGTCTTCATACACCTTGCGGTTCGGACGGTCGAGGTCATTCTGCAACTTATCCGAATCGCCCGAGAAGTCTTGTTCGGCAAACTTGTCAATATCGAGCACATAGTTGGCACCCAGCAAGTCGTTCACCGTTTTAAACTGGCGCGACTGCGTATAGCGGGCACCGATACCGGCTGTGATATCAAAGTGACGGCTCATGCGGGCGTTCAGGGTAGAGTTGAACGAAGTCTCCAGCAAGTCGCTGCGACGTTCTTCCACCATATACACCGCAGCCCCGCTACCATTACGCACGCTGTTGGCATTGGCTTCATACAACTTATCCCAGTTAATCTGCGTAAAGTCGCCTTTGCGCGTCATCCACAGGTCGCGGTATCTCAGCTGCATGGTTTCATCTTCGAAGTAAGAAGGCAAATAGCGGTAATAATCCGGACGCGGATCGGGTGCATTATACCAGTTGAGCGCGGTATTACCATAGCGAGCATAATGGAAGCCCGCACCGGTGGTCAGCGTCATGTTGTCATTGATTTTCCAAACGTGCGAGAACACGGCAGTAGGGTCGAAAGCCGTAACCACCTTGGCATTCCGCTTGTCGCCGTTCTGGTAACCCCAGTTCGGGTTATACTGATAATTATCGGTCAACTCATATACTTCACGGTACGAGTTACCCTGCTGTCCGCGCTGTACGGGTGAGATGAAAGCCACCATCGACAAGCTGTGACGGCCACCCTGCCATTGTTTTTCGGCAGAAAAAGCCAGCGAGAAGTTCTTATAGAACGTACCGTCGATAGCTCCCTCATGCGAGTAACGTCCACCCAAAGAAGAGGTAAATGCCCATCCCTTATCGTTCATTCCGGTAGAATAAGTAAACATGCCGCGCAGATAATAGTTGCGGTTGGTATAGCTCAAGCTCAGCTTACCGCCCGGTGTATAAGCCGAAGCACGCATGTTAATGTTTTCGGTACCGCCGAGACGTCCGAAAGTAAATGAACCCGGTGCATTGAAGTTGGTCACATCACCGTTACGGGTCATATCATTCAATGCTCCCACCGAAGCATAGTTAAACACGCCCCGGTTCTGGTCATTAAATTCCACCCCGTTGATATACTTCACCTCGTGCGTACTGCTATAGCCACGCGGAGAGAAGCGTCCCGGAGAAAGCTGATACGAACTGCGGTTCAAAAAGATGTCGTTCGAAAGAATCACGGTAGAACTTACGTCCTGTCCGGAAGTTTCCACATCATCGTCCACCATACCGGCATCGATGACACCAATCATAGAAATATCTTCTGTAGCATTCAGTTCAGTAACCCGAATCGGTTCCAGCTCGGTCACACCCGCGCTTTCCACCTCAATGGCTACACTTTTCGGCGTAATCAATACAGAGTTAAGCTGAATGACGTAACGTCCCGGAGCTATATTGCGGATGGTGAAAAAGCCATCGGCATCGGTCGTAACCTGCCGGTCGAGTTCGGTCACGGTCACGATGACTCCCGGAACGGGGTCACTGCTTACTGCTCCAATTACCCGTCCTTTCACGCTGCCTTGTGCAAAGGCAAGACAAGGAAGGAAGAATGCCAGGAAGAACAGTAGTTTTTGTTTCATACGTTTAGGTTTTTAATTAAAAAGTTTTCCTCTGGAGCCGTTTCATGCTTCTATCAGGAGGATTGGGTTAAAAAAGAGAGCATGAAAAAGTTTTATAGAGCTCTTTCATGTTCTCTTTTCTTAGAATTAAGTTATTGAATTGCAAGGGAGTATTTCTCTTGCTTGGGTTTCAGTAACTGGTTGTTGTTTCATCGGCAAAAAACGCTTGGGCGTTTTGTGTGAAACGTTTAGGTGTTTCTACTTAAACACCTAGGTGTTTTTTTAACTTACTTGGCTACGCCTGATAAAGTCACATCGTCCACACGCATACCAATGGTATTGGCAGCAGCAGTTGATTTAAACTCTATAGAAGTAAAGCTTTCAGGCAGATTGGTCAATTCAATAGAAACATAGTTATTCTGCGTAAAGTCTGTAGCAGGAATTTCTACTGCTTGTTCCCCACATTTCAAAGTTAGGATATTAGCTTTTCCTGCTGCATTTCCTGTTGTTTTAAAGGTAAGTTTGAGTTGCGTGTAATTAGAAGTATCAAAACCTTCAATTTTCAAAGCAGACTCTTTTTTCCCTGCAAACCAAACATGACCATTCATTGTAGAGGTAGTACGAACGGATGCATTACTGAAATCACCAGACATATATGGGTCTGAGAATGTCAAGTTTTTATTCGACCATCCTTTATATACTTTCGCTTCATCTTTTGCAGATACATTCGGCCAAAAGTTACCACTTTTTTCCGGAGTTCCAAAATCTTCAGTAAAGATTACCTTTTCTTCTCCCGGCTGTGGTTGCGGCTGAGGTTCTGGTTCCGGTTCTGGTTCCGGAGTAGGGTCTACTGTACCGCCGCCTTCACCAGGTACATATAACTTCACACTAAACAGACGCAAACCATAAGTATTAGTAGCAACAGAAGCAGAGAACTCTAAACGAGTATCTTCCGAAATCGAAACGTTTTCAATCACCAATTTGAAAGGCTTGTTTCCTTCCTTATTGTCTCCCGAAACAATCTTACTTGGAAGTGCATATTCTTTTTGGTTACATACCACTTTCAATGTATTCAAATCTTGAGACTCGCCTGCATTATATACATTTGCTCCTACTTCACACTCTAATGTGGCAGTTGCAGCTCCTTGAACATTAATTCCTTTAATAGCAATAGCAACTTCTTTTCCTGCCGGGAACCAAACATTACCTAAGCCCTCATTGGCACGTACACTGGCTTTTTCAGTAGAGACATTCTCAAACATAGTAGCAGGATTATCAAATCCTGTATAATCAGTCAAATAAGGCCAATATTTTCCATTCTTCTCCGGTTTGCCAAATGTTTCTTGGAACAACACTTTCTCTTCACCCGGTTCAGTTCCGCCACCTTCGCCATCAAAGTTTACATCGAAGTCACCACCGGCAACTCCTACCCAGTCTTCGATAGTAGCGTTACCCACTGTTACCACCGGCTTGCCATTGTTTACAGAAAGCTTAACTCCGAAAGTAACATTCTTTCCAGCTTCAAATGCAGCAAGATCAGCAATAGAATGCGTGAAAGTCTTTCCAGCCAACGTGAAAGTCAGATCCATCTTCGTCTGGTCGGTTGCAGCAGCGGTAGGCAAAATGATTGCAGTTGCTTTTGCGGTGCTAGCCTCCACGTTACCGATATTCATAGCAACAGCCTGTGTATTCTTACCATCGGTAGCTTTCACGGTTCCTTTAGCCAAGTCAAACTTACCTTCAGTAGCAATACCCTTCATTTCCACCTTCAAGCCTTCGAATGACTCGATGGTTTCATCTTTGGTCATATCCAAAGTAATCTTTGACATCTTACGGACAAACTTCAGTGCGATGGTTTTTCCGTTAGCAGCCTCAACACCCTTTGTTTCGTTTGAGTACAGCAAGTCGATAGCACCCGGTTTGCTCTGATCTGCCACATTGACATCCATCACGTTTCCGCTCAACGCATTTGAGTACGGGTAATACGCAATGAAATCTACTTTACCGGTTGCCGGCAAGTAAACCCCTTCGCCCGGTGCAGCCACCAGCGAGCCGTTGGTCTGTGCCAGATACTTCTTGTTGGCAGCAGTAGCCGATGCGATTTCGCTTCCGTTCGGAGTCATGAAAATACCCACTTCATCGTTGGCATTCCAAGAGTTTCCACTTACGCGCGACTGAATAGAAGTGGTAAACACTACGCCTTCACTTCCAGTCCATTCACTGTTTTCGTCATTGTCTGTACAGCTTACTAAAGCTAAGGATGACAGCATCCCCGCGTACAATAAATTAGAAAGTTTCATACTACTTATATTTAAGTTTTTGAGTTTTAAAGTTTTTGAGTTCTCAGTTTTTTAGTTCGTGAGTTTTCGGTGACAAGGTATCAGGTGACGAGTTGACAAGGCTTTTGTTTCCTCAACCTGAATTCTTTCTTACTTCCTGATTACCATGGACTCTTTTGATTCTCTATTTCCTCGGTTACGCCGGGAAGTTCACAGAAGAAGTTGAAACCGGTCAGTTCTTCCAGTTCATTTACTGACATAAGACCCTGCTTATAGTTCCGGTCTGCTTCTGGTTTTGGTTTTGAAGAATCTGGTTTTATATAATCTCTGTTATCCAACTTATAAGCAACCGTCTGGAATTTACCTCCCACTTTACGTGCCAAGGCTTTGAAATAATACTTAGGAACTGCAATATTTGCTCCGTTGTTATCTTTTGTATACTTGATATTCTTATCAGTAGGAGTGGTAGGCATCGCACCGGTTACTACATACAAGGTATCCGTTGCACTAGACCAGTCTCTTACCGCACTTTCCAATTCCTGCCAGATACCTTGATTCATCATTTGCCCTACCTGGGCAGTCATATTGGTATAAAAGAAAGTTTGCTGATTCATCTGGTTTCCGTTTTTGCTACGCTGACGGTCACCGCTCGGAATCTGGTGACCACGGTCATAACCATTGAGACCTTTCTTCATTTTAGGCTGCAAAGAAGAATCAAATGATGTATCAAACCCCCAGGCGTTCGTTCTTCCTGCGTCTCCATCCAAGTACCAATGACACAGCGGATAAGCCACCCAGTAAGCCATCTTCAAGTTGGTATCGTAAAGCATACTGTAGTTACGGATTTCCGTACCTGCCCAAGCACAGTTTGTATATTTTTCTCCGCTATAATGCGTGATGTATTTCAAGTTCTTATTAGCCAAGTCGGCATCCGTAATCAGAGGAGTTTCTCCCCATCTGGCATACTTAGCCTGCGGTTCCGGCGTAATCTGTCCACCTCCGCCAAGGTTGATTTTCAGATTACAAATATACTTCTTGCCCGCTTCCAGCTTACCAGAGATATTCGTTGTCACCTCGCGTTGATGTCCGTTCAGCTCCAGCGTAATCTTCAGCTTGTCTGTGAGATCCTGCGGAAGCAATACCGCTTCGGCTTGCGTACCTTCTGCGTTGACAAACATTTCTACCGCAGCTGTCTGGTCTTCCAGTGTAATGGTTCCATCGGCAGCAAGGTTGGCATTACCCATTACCTTCAGTGCACTCACCGTAGCCTTGATACCTTTCAGCGAAGCACCCTGCGAAGGAGTGAGATTCAATACCAGTTTGGAGAGCAAGTGGCGGAACTGCAAATTGCCCTGCGGAGAAGTTGCATCACGATTTTCCAGGTTCACCGCCTTCATCAAGTCGAGCGCCCGCTGGTTCCGCTGGTTTGTCAGGTCAATGCTATACTGTTTGAAGTTTTCTGCGCGAGTGGTGTAAGGATAATACGCGATGAAATCCACCTTCACCCCTTCGCCTTCCGGAAATTCCATCGGCCCGTTTTCACCCACAAAGTTTCCGTTGCCCGACTTGGTAACATAAGGCACATTCCCTCTGATTACCTCTTCTGTTCCGGCTTTTTTCATGAAGACCCCGATTTTATCACCTTGCTCCCAAGATGCATCCACTACACGCGACAAGTGACTGTCGTCAATAATCGAGGTAAATACAATTTCTCGTCTGCTCTCATCGCCAGTCAGCAACTGTTCTTCTTGCTGGCAAGACTGCAGGAATAACGGGGAAAGCATCATCCCGGCTAAGAGTTTCAACCCAATTTTCATACGTTAAAGTTATTATTTATTATTGATTTTGTCAAAGTATTTCCAACCATCTCTTCTTTTCCCCTCTATCTTATTCTAGTTTTTTAATAATTCTTTCACAACTTTGTGGTTAAATTAGTATTTTCCCCCGAAATAATAAAATAAATAAACCTATTTTTTCACTGTGTCCATTAAAAAGGGATGTTTACGCCGTAAAGCATTGCAAAGAGGTTACATTTTGGCAGTTTTGCTGAAAAGACAAAAAAGTAGCCGGAGCGCTTTTATATAAGCGTCTCCGGCTACTTTTGTCAAAATTAATTTCTTTCTGTAAAAAAAAACGGAAGCCTCTCTCCTATCGGGATAAGGATTACGCTTCGGATGAAGCTTCTACCTGTGTAACAAGTACCTTATCAATGCGGGCTCCATCCATATCTGCCACTTCAAACTGGAACGTATTCCACGTTACAGATTCTCCACTCTGCGGCACGTGCTGCAGTTTATCTAATATCAATCCGCCCACGGTGTGGTAATCGGAGTTTTCAAACAAGTCGCGGCGGTCGAAGTAACACAAGAAGTCGTAAAGCGGACATTGCCCGTCGACCAGCCATTCTTCCTTGTTCATGCGCTTGATAATATCGGGTTCTTCACCAGCATCTTCCACTGTTCCGACCAGCCCCTCCAGAATATCGCGCAGCGTAATGATACCCATACAGGTACCGAACTCATCGCACACCAGTGCACGGCTTATCTTCTGGGCTTTCATCTGCTCCAGTGCCTTATATACATTCATGTTCTCATGAAAGTAAACCGCTTCATGCACCAGTGAAGCCAGTTGAAAATCGGGTTCGTGCAAATGAAGCACCAAGTCCTTCAAGTCGACCACCCCTTTTACATGATCTAACCCGCCTTCTGCCACCGGAAAAAACTCGAACAGCTGTCCGGCAAGGGTTTCGCGCACCTTCTCGGCTGTCATATTCAAATCCAGCCACGCTATATCGCTTTTATGCGTCATGATAGAGCCTACTTTCAAATCGCCCAGCAAGAACACGCGCTGCACGATGTCCTGTTCCACCGGCTGCACTTCACCGTCTTCCGTTCCCTCCTGCACCATCGACTTGATTTCCTCTTCGGTTACTTTACAGTCGGTATCTTTGATGCCCAGCAAATTGAAGATGGCAGCCGTACTCTTCGAAAGCAACCAGACAAAGGGAAGGGCGATTGTGGCAAGCAACTTCATGGGACGCGCCATCAGCTTGGCTGTTTTCTCGGCAAGCCCCATACCTATCCGCTTGGGAACCAGTTCACCGAAAATGATACTCAGATAAGTAACCACCACCACAATGCTTCCTTGCGCCAAAGCCGAAGCATACTTCACCGAAACGCCCCAGTCAATCATGTAACCGGTGAGTGTCACTGCTATTTTATTTCCGGAATAAATACCTGTCAAGATACCGATAAGCGTGATGCCTATCTGAACGGTAGAAAGAAAGCGGTCGGGTTCACCCGCCAGTTCCAACGCCACACGCGCTGATTTGTTTCCTTTTTTTGCATCGGTAGAAAGCCGCGATTTACGGGCTGATATAAGTGCCACTTCCGACATGGCAAAAATACCGTTCAACAGAATCAGCCCGATAATAATAATAACTTCGTCCATTATTTTATATATATGTGTGCTGCGAAGTTAACTGAAATGCACTCAGCCTAAGAAGGCTACTGCCTATTATTAGAATGTTTTAACAAAACAGGGGACGAGGGGACAAGGGAACGAGTTGACGAGGTCTTAAAATGCTTTAGTATTTAAAACCTTGTCAACTCGTCAACTGAAACCTTGTCAACTAAAAAATCAAAGCCATCCGTTCGAGCCTAATATAACCAGCATGGTATATCCCAAGAGCAAGCCGATGAGACCCATAACCAGTCCTACTTTCTCCATATCTTTCAGCTGAATCATACCCGTGGCATGCGCCAAGGCATTAGGCGGTGTACTGATAGGCAAAATCATAGCCAGTGACGAGCCGATAGCCACTCCAATCAACAAGGTTTCTACCCCTCCTAATCCTGCAAGGTTTTCACGCATACTGCTTCCCGCAATGGCAAGGATAGGCACCAGCAAGGCTGCCGTGGCGGTATGTGAGATAAAGTTTGCCATAGCATAACAAATCAGTCCGGAACCCACAATCATCAAGACAGGCGACCACGTATCAAACGGAATCGCTTCAATCATGTGCTGTGCCAAGCCTGTTTCCTGCAAAGCCACACCCAAGGCAAAACCTCCGGCTACCATCCAAAGCACACTCCAGCTGATTTCTTCCAAATCGCGCTTGGTAATAATACCCGTTACACAGAATACAGCTACCGGAATCATGGCTACCACATTCGAATTAACTCCGGTGAACTTATCGAATACCCATAATAACACGGTAATGGCAAAAGTGATATACACCACTATGGAGCGCCAGTCTTTTCTCACCTCGCCCACGATGTTAAGCTGAATGGTTTTCTGCTTGAAGGGGAACAGGCGCAACAAAATAACCCAAGCGATAAACAAGATAACAAGGGTATAAGGAAGCATGAAGCTCATCCATTCACCGAAACCGATGTTCAGATTCAGTCCTTCAGGGTTGTTCAGGTATTTCAGGGCAATGGCATTGGGAGGCGTTCCGATGGGAGTTCCCATACCGCCTACATTGGCAGCCACGGGAATTGCCATAGCCAGTCCGATTTTTCCTTTTCCGTCGGCAGGAAGTGCCTTTAACACAGGAGTAAGAAAGGTCAGCATCATAGCGGCTGTCGCCGTGTTGCTCAAGAACATGGAGAATACGGCTGTTACCAGAATAAAGCCTAACAGCACGTAACGCGACTGGGTTCCGAAAGGACGAAGCATGACACGTGCCAACAACACATCAAGTCCGCTTTTCGTAGCTGCAATAGCCAAGATAAATCCTCCGATAAACAGCATGATGATGGGGTCGGCAAAACAGTGCATGATGGACTTGTATTTCACCATCTGTCCCAGTTCTTCGGGCGAAAAGCCTTGCGTGAACAGCCACAAGCTGCTGTCGGATACGGAAAGCAGCAGCAATACGACAATAAGTACGGAGGTGGTCCATGCCGGAATGGCTTCAAGCACCCACATCAAAGTGGCAAACACAAAAATAGAAATCAGTCGCTGTTCGATGACCGTCAGTCCTTCAATTCCAAACGCATCGGAAGGAAGAAACCACAACACAAGAGCAACAACAATAGCTACTGCCAACTTAATACCGCGAGCCACGGTTTGATTCTTCGCCAACCGCTTGGCTTTTTTCAATTCATGATATGCCTCCACCAGATGGAAGCCCTGAAATATTTTATACATAAAATTAGATTAAGATAAGAGCCTGCTTGACTTTCTTCAACAGGCTCTAAGGTTTAACAAAACGATGCAAAAATAACCTTTTATTCGATATATAGCTAATTTAACGAAAAAAGTTTTCTCACCGGACCTCTTTGTCCGCTTACCATCGGTCAACAAATAACAAGATGACAAGAGCAGAAAACTCGGCTCCTTCTTATACCGGGGTGATAGAATGGGCTACAGTTTGTCAACTAATAAGAAAAAAGCCTTGCCAACTGATTAAAAACCTGTATCTTTGTCATACAAAGATTGAAACAACATGAAACGAATTAAACTGACTCCTCCCAAGCATATTCAAACCGAAATTGTGCTTCCTTCGTCAAAAAGCATCTGTAACCGCGCATTAATTATCAATGCACTGGCAGGAGGGAAAGACTTGCCCGACAACCTGTCCGATTGCGATGATACACGCGTTATGCTTCAAGCTTTACAAACCATGCCTTCTACCATCGACATCATGGCAGCAGGTACGGCCATGCGTTTTCTTTCCGCTTACCTGTCGATTACAGAAGGAACGCATGTCATTACCGGAACGGCACGTATGCAACAGCGTCCGATAAGCATTCTGGTAAATGCCTTACGCTCGCTGGGGGCACAGATAGATTATGTGGGAAACGAGGGGTATCCTCCGCTGCGAATCACCGGAAAAAAACTTTCGGGAGGAAAGGCTTCGCTGCCGGGAAATGTAAGTTCACAGTATATTTCAGCACTGCTGATGATTGCTCCCATGCTGGAACAGGGGCTGGAGCTCACGTTGACCGGCGAGGTGATTTCACGACCGTATATCGACTTGACGCTTCAGCTGATGAAAGATTTCGGCGCAAAGGCTGAATGGGAAGGAGAAAACTGCCTGAAGGTGGCTCCGCAACCTTATAATTCCATTCACTATGTTATTGAGAGCGACTGGAGTGCTGCTTCTTATTGGTATGAAATGACGGCACTGAGTGAAGAGGCGGTGATTGCATTGCCCGGACTTTACAGAAACAGTTTTCAGGGAGATGCCAAGGTGGCAGACTTGTTTCGCGAATTAGGAGTGGATACGTGCTATCAAGACCATAAGGTCATACTGACCAAGAAGAAACATCGGTGCCAGCGGATGGAGTATGATTTTGTCAATCAGCCCGACCTTGCGCAGACGTTTGTGGTGACTTGTGCCTTGCTGGACATTCCTTTCCGGTTCTCGGGACTGCAAAGCTTGAAAATCAAGGAAACCGACCGCATGGCGGCTTTGATAGCGGAAATGAAAAAGTTAGGATATGTTTTGACGGAAACCGACGGCTCTGTTCTTTCATGGGACGGGACACGCTGCAAGGCGGAGGCGGCACCTGCCATCGATACGTATGAAGACCACCGGATGGCTATGGCATTTGCTCCTGCAGCTCTCTGCCTGAAGGAGTTGCTTGTCAATGAGCCTCATGTGGTTTCTAAATCATACCCTCATTACTGGGAAAATTTATCAACTGCCGGATTCGGCATTACGGAAATATAAAGCATTATGTGGATACTTGTTGTTATATTGATTGGGGTGGTGATATTCGGATTAATTGCCGGGTATTTCTACAACCGGAACATTCAGAAGAAAATAGAAAGAGGTGAGCTTGACAAGGCTCCCGAAATTGTAGAAGTGGACAGTGAGTGTTGCGGACAGCATGAAACGTGTGAGAAAGACAGTCTGCTGGCTGCCGTAAGCAAGCAGATAGAATATTACGATGATGAGGATTTGGACCGCTTCAGAGGGTATCCGTCCGACGGCTATACGGAAGAGGAGATAGAGGAGTTCCGGAATGTGATGTTTACCATGCAGGAGGTAGAGGTAGCGGGATGGTGCCGCAGCCTTCAACTTCGGGGTATTGAGTTTCCGGATGAGCTGAAAGATGAATTGTTCCTCATCGTAGGTGAACGGAGAATACACTAAAGTTTAGTTTGTGAGTTTGTAAGTTTGTGGAAAACGCAAGAACTCAAAACTTAAGAACTTAAAAACTTAAGAACTTAAAAGAAATGACCGAACTTTTTCAATACACTTTCTTCCAACATGCCCTGTTAGGAAGCCTCTTTGCCAGCATTGCCTGCGGCATTATCGGAACCTATATCGTAACCCGCCGACTCGTTTTTATCAGCGGAGGAATTACCCATGCATCCTTCGGAGGCATCGGAATCGGACTTTACAGCGGTGTTTCTCCTCTGCTTACTGCAGCCCTCTTTTCTATTCTGTCGGCTTTCGGAGTGGAATGGCTCAGCAAACGAAGCGACATGCGCGAAGATTCAGCTATTGCCGTGTTCTGGACGTTCGGCATGGCCATCGGTATCATTTTCAGTTTTCTTGCTCCCGGATTCACACCCGACTTGTCTTCGTTCCTTTTCGGAAACATTCTGACTATTACCCGTACCGACATTCTGCTGCTTGCGTTGCTCAGTATAGCGCTCGCTGTATTCTTTTCTCTTTTCCTCCGGCCGATTATCGCCATCGCCTTCGACCGTGAGTTTGCCCGCTCGCAACGGATGCCGGTCGTTGCTTTCGAGTATATTCTGATGATGTTTATTGCCTTAACCATCGTTTCTTGTCTGCGCATGGTAGGTATCGTACTGGCTATTTCGCTGCTTACACTACCGCAAATGACTGCCAACTTGTTTACTCACAGTTTCAAACGGATTATTTTCTTATCCATCGCCTTGGGGTATATTGGCTGTTTAGGCGGCTTGCTGCTCTCCTACCAGTTGCAGGTGCCTTCGGGCGCTGCCATCATTTTTGTTTCGATCTTGATTTATGCTGCAGCAAAGGTATACAAACAAGTTTCAAAACGACTTCATGACTGACAATCCCCGACTTCTTCCCTTGCTGTCCAACCACCAATCTGCCTGATGAGCCGTACCACCCGGAAGTAACTTCAAAATGAACAAAAAAGGAGAGAAAGCCGAAGCCTTCTCTCCCCTGTTTATATCCTTCTAATCAAGAATTACTTGATGTTCGGGTTCAATTTGTTCCATTCAGCTACCGGAGGAAGAACGCCCATAGCGATTACTTCGTCACGAAGAGCGCACAAGTGTTCGTAGCTCTTATCCAAAGCAGCCTGTTCTTCTGCTGTACCGTTCAAAGCAGCACAGTGGCAGCCTTCAGTATCGATAGAAGTTTCCCAAGCCATCATGATGTGATCATACTTATCGTTTGAAACGTAAGTACCAGCCGGCCAACGGAATGCTTTACCACCCATAGCAGCACCAATCATTTCGATAGAAACGTATGACGGGCTCTGGAATGAAGAACGTCCGCGCAATGCGATGATATTTGCACCACCTTTAGTTACTTTCTGCTGGATTTCAGCCCACTGTTCAGCTGTCAAAGCATCTGTTCCGATGATGTCAGTCAACGGTTTGCCGTTTACTTTTGCAGTTGAAGCAAATACAGCCATCTGTTCGCCGTGACCACCATAAGTACGGCAGTTTTCAACAGCGTCCATAGATACACCGAAATGTTTAGCCAATTCGCTGCGCAGACGAGTTGAGTCCAAACCTGCCAAAGTAGTAACCTGACCCGGTTTCAAACCAGAGTATAACAAAGTAATCAAACCAGTGATATCAGCAGGGTTGAAGATAACTACGATGTGTTTTACATCCGGACAGTACTGTTTTACGTTCTTACCGAATTCTTCAGCGATAGCAGCGTTACCTTTCAACAGGTCTTCACGAGTCATACCAGCTTTACGTGCAGCACCACCTGAGTTCACGATATATTTAGCACCAGTCAGCGCTTCTTTGATATCAGAAGTGAAAGTGATGTTTACGCCTTCGAAACCGCAGTGGTATAATTCTTCAGCTACACCTTCCAAACCCGGAGCATACGGGTCATACAAGCAGATGTTCGGAGTCAGACCCATCATAATAGCAGTCTGAGCCATGTTAGAACCGATCATACCGGCAGCACCAACAATGGTAAGTTTTTCGTTTGTTACAAATTCCATAATTCTTATTGTTTAAGTTATGTTATAAAAGTGTTTATAAGTTCTTTAGTTTTTGAGTTCCTAAGTTCCTAAGCTCTTAAGTTTTGTTCACGGCTACAAAGATAAAAAAGTTCTTGTTGAAAACACCGCTTTAAAAGGGTAAAAATAAACGTCCGCCAGCGGATTTATTTTAATTACGGAAAAATTTCACTATTTTAAACCGCAACGGCTCTGAATTGCAAAGAGGAGGTTGCATTTCGTCAGTTGTCACCCGCCTTGCGGAGGTATGACAACAAGCGGAAGCCTAAACACTATCAGCCAAGCCCATTTCATCTTGGTCGGCTTGCCTCTCTGTATTCCCGGATTCCACTTCGGCAAAAGGCTGACGATGCATAACCTATCTTTTTAGAATCCAAAATTCGGCACTCAACTTAATTTCCCGTCTGTCATCCCACAACGATTGGAGAATCCGGTATCTTCCCGGAACCAATTCGCAGCAAGCTACTCGCACTATGGGCTCTTGACTCCTCCATCTTTCGCAAGCGTCCGGTTCAGAAGAGCCGCACGAGAAAAAACTTTTCCGCAAAAAACAGCCTTTTTCCGCAAGTTCCGCAACGCGAAAATCGCAGTTAAGCAATGTTAAAAACGGCGATTTTTTCCGCAAGTTCCGCAAGTGATTTTTATAGGCTCCGCAATACTTTCCTATGGAAAGTAAATAGAGTGATTGTCTTTATTTTTCCAAGCTTCCATTTCAATTACGTACTGATATACAAGCAGCTCATCCCTTACCGATGTCGGTTTTATCTTTCGCTGAAATAAAACACAAGAGTAGCGTTTAAAAAGTTTCAGAGAAATTTGCGGAAAAAGTTTTTTTGGAAATCGAAAAAACTTTTTCCGCACACGTTCTGATTTTTTTATAAGGGGGGGGGGATTATGTTGATACAGCATCAAGCGGAACCATCGTTTTCTCAGGCACAAATCACCGGAGTCATAGTAACGACCGGGCAAGGTTATTAGTAACGACCAAGCGGAGTCGTTAGTAACGACCAAGCGAGGTTATTAGTAACAACCAGGCGAGGTTATTCCACAGAAATTCCGTACTTTTGCACTTCCAATACCAATTCATATAATATGGAACTAAAAGAACACTTTAAAGGCAAAATATTCGAACTGATTTCTGAAACAGCCGACGAACTCGGCTTGGAATGTTATGCCGTAGGTGGTTACGTGCGCGACATTTTCTTAAACCGCCCTTCTAAAGATATTGACATCGTTGTGGTGGGAAGCGGAATTGAAATAGCTCAGGCTTTCGGCAAAAAGTTAGGGAAAGGTGCCCATATAGCCGTATTCAAGAACTTCGGTACGGCGCAGGTGAAATACCGGGACACAGAAGTGGAGTTTGTAGGAGCACGCCGTGAATCGTACAGTCACGACAGCCGAAAACCCATTGTAGAAAACGGAACACTGGAAGACGACCAGAACCGCCGCGATTTTACCATCAATGCCATGGCGGTTTGCCTGAACAAGGCTCGTTTCGGGGAACTGGTAGATCCTTTCGGAGGACTGGATGACTTGAAAGAGAGAACCATCCGGACACCGCTGGATCCGGACATTACCTTCAGTGACGACCCGCTACGCATGATGCGCTGTGTGAGATTTGCCACTCAGCTGAATTTTTATATCGAAGACGATACCTTTACAGCCCTGGAACGAAACCGGGATCGTATTAAAATCATTTCACGGGAACGCATCGCCGACGAATTGAATAAAATTCTGTTGTCACCCATTCCGTCAAAAGGCTTTGTTGACTTAGACCGATGTGGGCTTCTGGAACTCATTTTCCCCGAACTGGTGGCACTCCAAGGAGTGGAAGTACGCAACGGACGTGGACATAAAGATAATTTCTACCACACATTAGAGGTAGTTGACAATATATCCAAAGTAAGCAACAACTTATGGCTGCGCTGGGCAACTTTATTACATGACATCGGAAAGCCGCGGACCAAACGCTGGGAACCTCGTGCGGGATGGACTTTCCATAACCATAACTTCATCGGAGAAAAAATGATTCCGGAAATTTTCCGGAAAATGAAACTTCCCATGAATGAAAAGATGAAATATGTACAAAAGTTGGTCAGTCTGCATATGCGCCCCATTGTTATTGCCGACGATGTGGTTACCGACTCAGCTGTGCGCCGCCTGCTCTTTGAGGCCGGTGACGACATTGATGATTTAATGATGCTTTGTGAAGCCGACATTACCTCAAAAAACGAAGCCCGCAAGCAACGTTTCCTCGACAACTTCAAGCTGGTAAGACAGAAACTGAAGGACTTGGAAGAGAAAGACCGTATCCGTAATTTCCAGCCACCTGTAGATGGAGCAGAAATCATGCACGTATTCAATCTCCAGCCCTGCCGGGAAATCGGCAGCTTAAAGAGTTCTATCAAAGACGCTATCTTGGATGGGATAATCCCCAACGAACACGATGCTGCTTTTGAATATATGCTACAGAAAGCAAAGCAAATGGGATTGACTCCGGTTCATCTTTAACTTTTCAAATGACTAGACTATACAGACAAGGAACTAGGTCTCCATCCGAATGGCAACCTAGTTCCTAAAGCCTATCCACCTATATAAAACTTTTCGAAATCTCCAAAATAAAAAAGGCATTATAAATTCAAGTTATCCATTTAACCCATCCACAAGCCTTACAGCGAAGATTTTCTCGAATGAAATTCTCCAATTTAGAAAACCAAATATTTTTGCCGTTTTTATTTTCCAACTCTTTACTTATCTTTGTCCACGCTTTTCGGAACGGTAACAAAAGCGTTTCAAAAGGGAATGCCGTGAAAATCGGCAACAGTACCCGCTGCTGTGATTCTTGACGAACCGAGACCTGTTATAACAGCCACTGCAACGCCCGTTGCGGGAAGGTGGTTCCGGGGAGAGATCAGTCAGAAGACCTGCCGCCAAAAGCAAAGCTTATTTTAATGTTTTACCCTTAACAACAAATCGACAGACATGATGAATTTAGCTGAAATCTGCATTATCAAACGTGACGGAAAGCGGGAAGACTTTTCGCCAAGCAAAATTGCCAATGCCATCGGCAAAGCTTTTGAAGCTACCGGAATGACAGATCAGACAGAGGTCATTGAAAGTATCACCCAACAAGTTATCAATCATATCGGAAAGCCGACTATCGGGGTGGAGGAAATACAAGACCTCGTGGAAACGGAATTAATGAAAGTACAACCGGAGGTTGCAAAAAAGTATATCATCTACCGACAATGGAGAAACACGGAGCGTGAACGCAAAACACAAATCAAACATATCATGGATGGTATCGTGGCGATTGACAAGAACGATGTCAATCTGAGTAATGCCAATATGTCAAGCCATACGCCTGCCGGACAGATGATGACTTTTGCTTCTGAAATAACTAAAGATTATACCTATAAATATTTGCTTCCCAAAAAGTATGCAGAAGCACATCAGTTGGGGGATATCCACATTCACGACTTGGATTATTATCCGACCAAGACAACGACTTGCATCCAATATGATTTGAACGACTTGTTTGAACGGGGATTCCACACGAAAAACGGAAGCATCCGTACGCCTCAGTCTATCCAAAGCTATGCCACACTGGCTACCATTATCTTCCAGACTAACCAGAATGAACAACATGGAGGACAAGCCATTCCGGCATTCGACTTCTTTATGGCAAAAGGAGTTCTGAAAACCTTCCAGAAATCGGTTTCCTCAACCCTTTCTTTCTTACTGGAAATAAAAGGGATAGACATTGATGACAAGCAACTGCTTGACTTAACAAGAAAAGAACTGTTGTCTATCCGCCCGGACGAAATTTCTAAAAAGAAGCTTTTAGAAGCCTTACAACAGCTTTCAATAGTCTTAACCGAAGAGGAACTTTCACACATCTTACATAAGGCTTATAATCAGACCCGAAAAGAAACCCATCAGGCAATGGAAGGATTCATTCATAACCTGAACACCATGCACTCTCGGGGAGGGAATCAGGTGGTTTTCAGTTCCATCAATTATGGAACAGACACCTCTGCCGAAGGACGTATGGTGATTGAAGAACTCTTGAAAGCTACCATTGAAGGATTAGGTTCTAGAGGAGAAGTGCCTGTGTTCCCTATTCAAATCTTTAAAATAAAAGACGGAGTTTCGTATTCGGAAACCGACTATCAAGCTGCCATGAATCATTTCGATGATGCCATGGAGGGCAAAATCAGTTTTGAAGCACCCAACTTCGACTTATTCTTACAAGCCTGCCGTACTACAGCCAAGGCACTTTTCCCCAACTTCATGTTTTTAGACACCCCCTTTAATACACATGAAAAATGGGATGCAAACGACCCTCAGCGTTACCGCTATGAGTTGGCTACCATGGGTTGCCGTACCCGTGTCTTTGAAAATCTGAATGGAGAAAAAACTTCGTTAGGAAGAGGAAACCTGTCGTTTACCACCATGAATCTTCCGCGCTTAGCCATTGAAGCCCGCATCAAGGCTGAAAACCTTACAGAAGGAAACAACAAGGACGCCATCGAACGAGAAGCTAAAGAAATCTTCCTTAATTCTGTACAAGAAATGGCAATCTTCATCGCTGAACAGCTTTATACCCGCTATCAGTACCAGCGCACGGCTTTGGCACGCCAGTTCCCGTTTATGATGGGAAATAATGTATGGAAAGGCGGAGGAGCACTGAATCCAAACGACGAAATGGGCGACATACTAAAACAGGGAACCTTGGGTATTGGATTCATCGGAGGACACAACGCCATGGTAGCACTTTACGGACAAGGCCACGGGCACAGCCGCAAGTCATGGGACACACTGTATAAAGCAGTAGAGGTTATGAACAAAGTTGCCGATGAATACAAAGAAAAATATCATCTGAACTATTCGGTCTTGGCAACTCCGGCAGAAGGACTTTCAGGAAGATTTACCCGAATGGACAAACGCAAATATGGAGTCATAGAAGGCGTAAACGACCGCGACTATTATGTCAACTCATTCCATGTAGATGTAAAAGAACCTATCAGCATCATGGAAAAAATTAAATGTGAAGCTCCTTTCCATGCTTTAACAAGAGGAGGACATATCACCTATGTAGAACTGGACGGTGAAGCACAGAAGAACGTACGCTCCATTGCCAAGATTGTTAAAGTGATGCATGACGAGGGTATCGGATACGGCTCTATCAACCATCCGGTAGATACTTGCCACAACTGCGGATATAAAGGAGTAATCTATGATAAATGTCCGATATGCCGCAGCGAAAACATTCTCCGCATGCGACGCATTACCGGATATTTAACCGGCGACCTGAACAGCTGGAATTCGGCAAAACGGGCTGAAGAGCATGACCGGGTAAAACATAATTAAGCGTACCATCAGACATACATGTTACATTATTTATATACGTATCCGGAAACCATTGTAGACGGTGACGGCATCCGCTATTCCATTTACTTGGCAGGATGTAGCCACCGCTGCAAAGGTTGCCATAATCCTGAGTCGTGGAATCCTCATGCCGGGCATCCGCTTACCACGGAAGTTCTAAACCGCTTTATTGCTGAAATCAATAGTAACCCGCTATTAGATGGCATCACCTTCTCTGGAGGAGACCCGTTTTTCAACCCGGAGGAATTTCTGCCGGTACTAAAGCAAATAAAGGAACAAACCGGAATGAATATCTGGTGCTATACTGGATACACGTATGAGGAGCTGAAAAAGGATCCGCTGCGATGTAAACTTCTCGCATATATTGATGTGCTGGTAGACGGGAAGTTTATCCAAGAGCTTTATTCTCCGCTTTTAGAATTTAGAGGAAGTAGCAATCAACGCATTATCAAAACGAGAGAAATTAACATTTAAGCCCTCTGAAGGCATTTTTAGTTAACAAAAACACAAGTTCAAACAGGCTGTTTTTATGTTGTAGCGCATGTTTCTATCTGTGCATCCCCTCTCAAGCGGCTCAACAGACACATTCTTGACATAAATCATGAAAACAGCCTTTTTAATAAAAAACAGATATCAAAGTATTGCCAAATAACCAGAAATGCATACCTTTGTATCGTGGTTGTGAAACCAAGATATAATTAAAACACAAAGGTATTAGACTTATATTAAGATTAAGGTAATTACAAGGTATTAGATTAAATTAAGGTATTAGATTTATTATTAGTTTTATAAAGGTATTAGATTAAAAAGGTAAAAGTTTTCAGGAATAGGTTTGATATAGGTTAAAAAGAACTTCAGGTAAAAAAAGATTAGGATAACAAAACCTCATTCGAATCTACAAGATGCAAAGAACCCTTAAATGGGGGGTTCTTTAGGAAGGCAGCGGGTGTTCAGACAGAACATACGCTTTTTTTATTTTTAGCCCTACCCCCTCTATTGAAAAAAAAGAAAAACCGGTTCACTTCTGATTTAATCGGCAGAAATCAACATTGCTTCTGTTTTTTTACTAACTTCGCAACAAGACAAACCGATAAATAATTTATGAAACTAAACAAGTTAATCGCTCTGCCTCTCTTTATGACACTGTTCAGTTGCAACAGCGATGAAAAAAAAGCAGAAGAACTATTCCAACGCGCAGAATCTTCTTTCGCAACAGGTGATTACAGTCTGACCAAGCTACAGATTGACAGTATCCGTACCCTTTATCCCAAAGCCTTCGAAGTAAGAAAAGCCGGCATCAAACTCATGCAGCAGGTTGACTTACAGGAGCAGCAGAAAACTTTGGTATACTTAGACAGCGTCATGGCTGTAAAACAGGCTTCGCTTGATTCTATCAGAGGAAACTTTGTACTTGAAAAAGATACGGCTTATCAAGAAGTGGGAAATTACTTCTACCCTACCCAGACGGTAGAAAAAAACATTGGACGGTCTTTCTTGAGAGGACAGGTCAATGAACGGGGCGAAATGTCTATCACTTCCATTTACTGCGCCGGAGGAAAACTTCATCACCGGGCTGTGAAAGTAAGCGTGGATGACTTGTTTGCCGAAACGCCCATTTCTCCTGACTGCTATGAAACTACCGACTTGGGAGAAGCCATCGAAAAAGCTGACTATAAATTAGGTGCCGACGGAGGTGTGATTGCTTTCATCACAGCCAATCAGGATAAAAAAAGAATACGCTTAGAGTTTATAGGTGACCGCAATTATAAAACAACCATGCAGCCCAATGACATAAAAGCGATTGCAGAACTGAGCCGACTGGCACAAGTTTTATCCAGTATCGAAGCAATAAAAAAAGAGCAGAATGAAGCCAATCTGAAAATTCGCTTTGTCAACCGGAAAATAGAAGAAGCAGCCACGAACAGTGCTGCCAACTAATTGCCCACACCTCCACCCGGACACAGAATAAAATGAAAAAGGTATATCCTTATGCCGCAAAAAAACAGTTCCTGCTACATTCATTGACAGCAGGAACTGTTTTTTTAAAGAATATCTTCCTCTAACTTATCACCGCAAATGAGCGGCAACTTTCTTCCAATCCACTAAACTCCAAAATGCCTCTACAAAAGCTGCGCGCCGGTTACGGTAATCAATATAATAAGCATGTTCCCATACATCGAGCGTAAGAACAGGCTGAAGCCCCTTACGCAACGGATTGCCTGCATTCGACTCACTTACAATTTGCAAATGCCCGGTTTCATCAACAGCCAGCCACACCCAGCCTGAGCCAAATAGACCGAGCGCAGCTTTCGTAAATTGCGCTTTAAATTCTTCTACCGAACCAAAATCACGCGCCAACGCATCCGACAAACAAGCTGGAATTTCAACCGGAGAAGGAGTTAAGTGCTCAAAGAAAAAAGTATGATTCCACACCTGAGCTGCATTATTGAAGATGCCTCCATCGGCTTTTTTTATCATCTCCTCCAAACCACAATGCTCAAATGGTGTGTCCGGTATCAACTTATTCAAGTTATCCACATAGGTTTGAAGATGCTTTCCATAATGGAACTCCAATGTTTCCTTGCTCATTCCTGGAGCTAATTCTTCCTTCTTATAAGGAAGTTCAGGCATTACATGTATCATAATCGTAGTTTTTTAAGGTTACTTACTATATATAAAACACCCATCTGTCTGAAAGGTTCTTAACTTACACGTTATTCTTCAACAATCAAAGTTAGTAAATAGCAAGAAAAATGTCAAATTTAAAGGAAACTTTTCAAAGAAACAGCATCGAAATTCATTTCTATATCCGTAAACCAAGCCAAAAAAGCAAATGAACTTTCCAGATTCACTTAAAACTGCTAATTTTGCAGTTCCAAAAAAAGAGAACCTACTTGAATAATAGAACAAGAAGAATGAAGAAAAACTTTCTGAAAGTACAATCAGTTGCCTTTATTGCAATGCTTTTCCCTCTCAGCTTAAAAGCCCAGGACAAGGTGGAAGCTCACATCGGAGCGGATATTGTCAGTGGATACATCTGGCGCGGACAAGACTCCGGAAACATCAGTATCCAGCCGGAAATATCGCTGGGATACAAAGGGTTTTCAATCACTGCATGGGGCTCTGTGGAATTTGACAAAGAGGATGCAAAGGAATTAGATTTAACCTTAGGCTATGAATATAAAGGATTCAGCATCTCTGTTACTGACTACTGGTATGACGGCGGACCAGGTTTCTTCCATTTTGGAGCAACCAATACCAATCATACCTTTGAGGCACAAATCGGTTATGATTTCGACTTCCTTGCCATCAACTGGTATACAAACTTTGCAGGGAATGACGGATTGACCGCCAACGGCAACCGGGCTTACGCATCGTATATCTCCCTGTCTGCCCCCTTCCGCTTGGGAGGATTAGACTGGACAGCCGAAGTTGGCGCAACTCCATGGGCGAGCAGCTACTATAATACCAACAAAGGAGGAGCCAACGGGTTTGAGGTGGCAGATGTAAGCATCAGTGCAGCTAAAGAGATAAAAATAACCTCTCATTATGCTCTTCCAGTTTCAGCCAAACTAACCTGGAACCCTGCCACAGAAGATACTTACTTTGTTTTCGGAATCAGTTTCTGACAATAAATCCACAAAAATTCCCTGTTACAGCGGATGCAACAGGGAATTTCTATTTTAATTGAGGTATATCCCACCTCATTTACTTATCCACATATATCAACAAGACAAGAACTTATCTTGCAGCAAAAAACAAAGACGCTCCGTTTACGGCACGCACCTCTGCCACACCTTGCACGTCGGGATTTACGGTCATCGGAGTACCGTCTTGCTGTTTGAATGTAACCGTTCCGTCTTCATTCATGGTAATCAGTTCAAAACTTTGTCCTTCAGCTTCCGCACTCCAAGTACGGTTTTCTTTATTATAAACCAAATCCAATGATTTATCTTCTTCGCCTTTCTTTGTTATGGTATAACCATCTTCATTGGTACGCACCAAGTATTCCCCGTTTTCTCCTTTTACGGTCTTTATAGTTCCTATTTCAGCTACCGGATTTGAGCCCGACCAAAACTCAATAGAGTTAATCACTAAAATATCGGCAAGGTAAGCCACTTCATAAACAGGAATAACATGAAATGCAAAAAACACGATTTCGTTTACAAACTTATTCCCGATTCCTTGATTCCATCCTTTCAGGCTATTCCAAAGTCCAAAAGAACCTATACACGAAGAAAGCATCAAACTGCCCCCCAAAACGGTACAAACCGCAAGTCTCTTAAAGTTTTTCATGGTTTTCAATCTCTTTTAAAGTTATCTCTTTATTACAATTGCTTACAAAGTTAAAACTTATTTTGTATCATAAAAGCATAATGGCAAAAAAATCGTATCTTTGTCACGTTTTTTTCAATAACAGATAAAAATTTAATCACATAAAAAGAATGAAAGAACAAATTCAAAGAAAACTTAATGACTCGTGGGCAACCCGCTGGGGGGCACTGTCGATCGTTGCTTTCACCATGATGGCAGCGTATTATGTAAATGATGTTACCGCTCCGTTAAAAACCATGCTTGAAACCGATCTGGGATGGAACAGTAGTGAATTCGGGCTTTTCACCGGAGCCTATAGTTTTTTAAATGTCTTCTTTTTGATGCTGATTTGGGGAGGACTGATTCTTGACCGCTTCGGAATCCGCTTTACCGGACGTTTGGCTACCATTCTTATGGTAGTAGGAACAGGTATCGAATACTATGCCATGACGCAAATGGTAGGCGATACTTCCACTATATTAGGATATAAGGCAAGCGTATTCGTAGCCTCAACCGGATATTCCATTTTCGGAGTAGGAGCTGAGGTAGCCGGAATTACGGTTACCAAGATTATCGCAAAATGGTTCCACGGCAAAGAAATGGCAACCGCCATGGGGGTACAAGTTGCCTTGGCTCGTGTAGGTTCACAGGCTGCATACGGGGTAGCTATTCCTATTGCACGTGCATATGAAATCACAATGCCTATTCTAATCGGTCTGATTTGTCTGGTAGGCGGACTGATTGCTTTCTTTGCATTTGCCGTTCTCGACAAAAAGCTGGACCAACAGATTGAAAGTTCTGTAGAAGAATCTCCCGAAGACAAGTTCTCCTTTAAAGATGTAAAGCACATCTTGTCTAATCCGGGATTTTGGCTGATTGCCTTACTGTGCGTATTGTTCTATTCTTGCGTATTCCCTTTCCAGAAATATGCCTCTGAACTGATGATCAGCAAGTATCAGATTGACGAAAGTGTAGCGGGTTTCTTTGCCGGACTTCCTGCCTTGGGAGCCCTCTTCCTTACACCTGTATTCGGGGGTATGGTTGACCGCCGCGGCAAATCGGCTTCTATCATGATGTTAGGAGCAGGAATGCTAATCTGTGTACACTGCATCTATGCCATGCCTTTCATTACAGGTTCAATGGTAGCTATTGTGCTGATGATTATATTGGGAATTGCCTTTTCACTCGTTCCGTCTGCCATGTGGCCTGCAGTGGCTAAGATTTTCCCGGTACACCAGTTAGGTACGGCTTATGCCCTGATTTTCTTTATACAGAATATCGGTTTGTGGGGCATTCCTACTCTAATTGGAATCGTTCTCGACAAATTCTGTATCGTAGGAACAACCGAAACCGGAGCAAACAGCTATGATTATACCCTACCTATGTGTATTTTCACCGGACTTGCCATCTTGTCTCTGTTAGTGGCCTTTGCTTTAAAAGCTGCCGACAAGAAATATGGATATAAGCTGGAGGAGGCTAACATTCAGAAGTAACTCCGCTGCAAATAATCATCTCAGGAAAAACGCCTAATCGTTTTACTTTAAATGCCTAATCATTTCAAGTAAAACGATTAGGCGTTTTTTTATGAAAATATGTTTTTTCCCTCCTCTCGGACTTTTTTACTATAACTTTGGACTATTCTTCCATCTCTTGTCAACATTTCATTCTACCTTTACACCTCAGATAAACTTAAAAACAAGATACCATGAAACGACTGTATCCACTCATTTCTTTATTCTGCCTATTGTCTTTGCCTGCATGGGGACAAGGCTATTGTCCCAAGAATGCTTGCAGCAACTTTAAAGGCAAAGCAATTTACATTCCAAAAGATTTGCAGAAAATCGATTTACAAGACAGCACATCGCTATGGAGTTATCACCGGATGTGTTGCACCGATAATTTAGCTATTTTCTGGCAAAAAGGATTTGGAAACGATTTGGCCAATCCTCCTCAGTTGGAAGGAAAAGAAATGAAAGTAGACTTAAAAAACTTATCCGAGAAACTGGAGCATTTCTATACTTTTTTCCGCGACAGTCTGGGGTTTTCTAAGCCCGGTTCGAACTGCGACCGCTATCGCATGATGGTCATGCTGAATTATTCACTTGAAGGAACAGCTTATGGAGGAGACTATGACGGAGTAATCGGTGGATTATGGGCGGCTCCGAACCGTCTTCAAGACGAACGCCTCAACTGTGTAGCACATGAATTAGGACATAGCTTTCAGGCACAAATTACCTGCGACGGTGAAGGAGAAGCCTGGGGAGGATGCGGATTTTTTGAAATGGCTTCACAATGGATGCTATGGCAAGTAAACCCCGACTGGCAAACCGATGAACGCTTTCATTGGGAAGCATTTACCCGATTATCACATAAAGCTTTCCTCCACCTGGAAAACATCTATCATTCGCCTTATGTATTAGAGTATTGGGGTACAAAGCACGGACGTACCATCATTGCAGAATTGCTCCGCCAGGGAAAAAGAGGGGAAGACCCGGTCATTACGTACAAGCGTATGACTCAGCTGTCTCAGGAAGCCTTCTGTGATGAAATGTTCGATGCCTGCCGGCATTTCATCAATTGGGACTTTAAACGTGTATGGAAAAACACCCGTCCCTATGCCAACCAATATACCTGTAAAATGAATCACTTAAGAAACGGCTGGTACGAGGTGGCTCCCGAAAACTGTCCCGAAAACTATGGATTCAATGCAATTCCGTTAACAGTCCCCGAACCGGGAAGCAAAATCAACCTTACTTTCGAAGGAATTATCCAGCCTTCGTCCGAATATTCTTCCGTACACCCTTCCAAGGCAGGATGGCGTTATGGATTTGTGGCAGTAACCAGCGAAGGAAAAAGTATTTATGGTAACATGAGTCGCGATAAAAAAGGGAAATTAAGTTTTACTCTACCGGCAGACAAAAGACTATCACACTTATGGCTTGTAGTGATGGGAGCACCTGCCGAACATTGGATGAACCCAAGTCCGGACAGCAATCAAAAAGATGCGCAATGGCCATACCGCATCAAACTAAACGGAACCGAACCGCAATCTGCCGTCTGAAAAAGACTCCAGCTTTACATTCTGACGCAAGCCAACTCAAGCAAAGTGAAAATAGAACCGACAAAAATATATTTTCACTAAATTTGCCGTACTATATAATTGATAAACTTAAAAACTCAAAATCAAACCATGTTTTCAAAAGAAACCTATATCAATCGCCGGAATGCCTTGAAGCACAGCGTTGGCTCCGGAATTTTACTCTTCTTAGGAAATGACGAAAGCGGTATGAACTATGAAGATAACACATATCCCTACCGACAAGACTCTTCTTTCCTTTACTTCTTCGGCTTATCGTATGCCGGACTGGCTGCCGTTATTGATATTGACGAAAACCGAGAAATCATTTTCGGAGACGAACTAAGCATTGACCACATTGTATGGATGGGTACACAGCCTACCCTGCACGAAAAAGCTCAACGTGTAGGCATCGACAGCACCCAGCCTGCAGCAGATCTGAAAGCCTATCTTGAAAAAGCGATAGCAAAAGGACAAACCATTCATTACCTGCCCACATACCGCGCTGAACACCGCCTGAAGTTATTTCACCTGCTCAACATCAAACCTGGAGAAGAACAACCCTCAATCTCCTTCATTAAAGGAGTGGTCAATCTGCGCAACTACAAGACAGATGAAGAGATTACTGAAATTGAACGAGCATGTGATGTCACTGCGGAAATGCACCTTGCGGCAATGCGCTGCCTACGCATCGGTATGAAAGAGCATGAAGTATCGGCTGCACTGGAAGCTGTGGCTCAAGCCAATGGATGTACTTTATCATTCCCCACCATCGCTACCGTATGCGGACAAACATTGCATAACCATTATCACGGTCACACGGTAAAAGAAGGAGATATGCTGCTGGTAGATGCCGGTGCTGAGACTCCGATGGGGTATGCCGGCGATATGTCATCAACCATCTGTGCCGGCAAGAAATTCTCTACCCGACAAAAAGAAATCTACGATATACAGGTTGCTTCGCATTTAGCTGCTGTAAACGCATTAAAACCGGGAGTTCCGTTCAAAGATATATATGAACTTTCTTGCCGGGTTATTTGCGAAGGACTCAAAGACCTCGGAATTATGAAAGGGGATGCAGCCGAAGCGGTAGCTGCCGGAGCTCATGCCATGTTCTTCCCTTGCGGCTTAGGTCACATGATGGGACTGGATGTACACGATATGGAAAATCTGGGTGAAGTATGGGTAGGATATAACGGACAGCCTAAAAGCACGCAGTTCGGACGCAAGTCACTCCGACTGGCTCGCCCGCTTGAACCGGGATTTGTATTGACCATCGAACCCGGTATCTATTTCATTCCTGAACTGATAGACTACTGGAAGGCCGAAAAGCGTTTTGCCGACTTCATTAACTACGATAAACTGGAAACGTATCGCGACTTTACCGGACTACGCAATGAGGAAGATTACCTAATCACAGAAACCGGAGCACGACGCTTAGGCAAGAAAATACCATTAACAACTGAAGAAGTGGAGGCTCTGCGATGAAAAATGACAATAAAGCAATCGTGTATGCCTGTCTGGCTGTATTAAGTTGGTCAACCGTTGCCACTGCTTTCAAAGTGGCTCTACGCAGTCTTACCTATTTCGAACTACTTCTGGTGGCCAGTTTAACTTCACTGGTGATATTTACTGTTCTCCTTACATTTCAGCGCAAGTGGAAACTCGTATGTAGCTTGTCAGCCAAGCAATGGGGCTATTTTGCCGGGATGGGACTGCTGAATCCGGTGGCTTATTATCTCAGCCTATTCAGTGCTTATTCACTGCTTCCGGCTCAAGTGGCTCAGCCCATCAACTATGCGTGGCCCATTGTGTTGCTCATTCTGCTGGCTCTCTTTGCCGGACAGCCTATTCCCAAGAAAAAATACATCGGAATGTTTGTCTCGCTGGCAGGAGTCGTACTCATCTCTGTCGGAACAGGAAGTGCAGGCAATATGAGCATTTCTCCCACCGGACTGCTGTTAGCCGCACTCAGTGCTGTTTTATGGGCTACTTACTGGATGATTAACAATAAACAAAAAGACTCTACAGACAGCAGCGTAGTCTTGTTTATGACTTTCCTCTTTGGATCAATGTACCTGCTGGCTGGGACCGCAGTAGTTGGAGTAAACTTGCCAACGCTGACAGGAGTTTTATCGGGTATGTACGTAGGAGGATTTGAAATGGGTATTCCTTTTATTTTCTTCGGACTGGCCATGAGAAAGACATCTAACCCCGCCTTGATTAATCAATTGTGCTACCTTTCTCCTTTCATGTCACTGTTCTTCATCGCGGTGATTTTAGGAGAGCAGATTGTATTTACCACCTACATCGGATTAGCCCTCATTGTGCTTGGAATTGTATATAATCAGTACTTTGTCAAGACCCAAATATAGTCCAACAGAATAGTAAAATAGTCCAAAACACTGATTATCAATATCGAAATAATTGAAATTCGGATTATATTCGTATTGTTTAAGACTCCTATGATATAAAAATAGGAGTCTTTTCTTTTACTTTGTAACCGGTTAATTTGATTCAGCTGAGCTTTTAAACTCGTAAATTTATCATTTGATGGTCTTAAAAACTTAAACATATGAAAAAGACAATATACATAGGATTAGTTTTGGGATGGTGTGTTGGGACATCCATGTATGGCAAAGACTATACCGTATGCTCTCCCAATAAACAAATAAAAGTAGAAGTAACAGATGGAGATAGTGTATTAACATACTCCGTTTATCATAAAAACTCTCTGATTTTAGACAATAGCAAAATAGGATTAGTAGGACTAAACAAACCACTCATCTCTGGGAAAGAGACCAAAGTGGTTGCAAGCAAGTCCAAGAATGTTAAGCAGGATATAGAATCACCTTTCTATCGCTTCAAGTCGTTTCACACAGAATGTAATGAAATGAACTTGAAGTTGAAAGGCGATTGCGGTGTTATTTTCCGTGCCTACAATGAAGGTATCGCCTACCGGTTTTATACAACAGCCGGAAAAAACAAAGAAATCAAAATAGCAGGTGAAACAGCCGATTTCAACTTTACGGCAGACCATACGGTTTATTTGCCTTATACTACCAATAAGAAAGAGCCCATGGCTATGGCTTTTCAAAACACCTATGAGGTGTCAACTCTATCGGAAGCTTCCAAACAGCTCGCTTTTCTCCCGGCAACGGTGGATTGCGGCAGTGTGAAAGTAACATTACTGGAATCTGATTTGGAAGCGTATCCGGGCATGTTTATTACCCCCTTCGGGAAGAACGGCTTAAAAGGAGTGTTCGCACCATATCCCAAAGAATATAAATACTATCCGTGGCGTAAACAAAAATATGTGACTTCCACCGAGAATTATATTGCTAACGTACAGGGTTCACGTGAATATCCTTGGCGCATTTTGGCAATTACAGAGAAAGATACAGAAATGCCAGTAAACAACTTAGTCTATGCGTTGGCTTCGCCCAACCGTATCGGTGATTTTAGCTGGATTAAGCCTGGAAAAGTGGCATGGGAATGGTGGAACGACTGGAATTTAAAAGGAGTACCCTTCCTGTCGGGTATCAACATGGAAACCTATAAATACTATATTGACTTTGCTTCTAAACAGGGGTTAGAATATGTAGTTCTTGATGAAGGATGGTATGACCCTAAGAGCGGTGACATGTTAACCGTAATTCCCGAACTTAACCTTGAAGAACTGGTTGCTTATGGTAAAAGCAAGGGAATAGAGCTTGTATTATGGACTGTCTTTAATGTTCTGGATGATCAGCTGGAAGAGGCATGTAAGAAATATTCTGCAATGGGCATCAAAGGTTTTAAAGTGGACTTCCTTGACCGTGATGATCAGACTGCCGTAGAAATGGCTTATCGCATTGCCGAAAAAGCAGCTGAATATAAAATGATTCTTGATTACCACGGTATTTATAAACCGACAGGTATGAACCGCACCTACCCCAACGTGATTAACTACGAAAGTGTATTCGGAATGGAGGAAGTGAAATGGAGTGAGGTTGCTAAAAACATGCCTCAATATGATGTGACATTCCCTTACATCCGTATGATGGCTGGTTACGTGGATTATACGCCCGGAGCTATGCGCAATGCTACCAAGCGCGACTTCAAGCCGATGTATTATACTCCGATGAGCATGGGTACACGGGCTCATCAGATAGCTGCATACATCTTACATGACTCTCCTTTTACCATGCTTTGTGATGCACCGACCAACTATGAACCAGAAAAAGAATGTACGGATTTCATCAGCTCGATTCCGGTAGAAGTTGACTCTACCTTCATTCTTTCGGGCGAGTTAGGAAAATACATTGTCAGTGTACGGAAAAAAGGCCTCAACTGGTATATCGGGGGGATGACCAATTGGGACGAAAGAGACCTTATTATTGACTTCTCATTTCTTAACGAAGGAGAAACTTATCGCTGTACACTGATAAAGGATGGTATAAATGCATCTAAACAGGCAGAAGATTATGTGTGTGAAAAAATAACCGTAACGCGGAATACCCGATTAAAGCTTCATTTAGCCTCGGGAGGAGGATTTGCACTTAAGCTCGAACGCACATTCCTAAGCGATATACATCCCTCTGGCGTTCCTGAAGGAAAAAATATCCCAGATTTCTATAAAAAATACTTGGCTGTAGATGGTCTATACATCGTATCTTCTGATAAGGTTCGCAATGAAGCCCTATTAAAAGCCTATGAAGTGGTTTCACTGATGCTGGCAAAACGACCGGACATAAAACAACAGATGGTTAAAAGAGGATGTCATGTCATGATTTTGGGTGAGCATGAGGAAGTATGCGACCTGCCGGAGTATGCCCATATCTGTAATACTCCCGAAAACATTGCTTTTTGGAACAAACGTGCCCGTGGTTTCGGAGGAGCTCCCGAGGATGAACTCTCAGCCAGCTTTGGAGAAGAGAATGTATTAGCTCTTCCCGGAGACCGCTATAAAGGTGAAAGTATCATGGTACATGAGTTTGCTCATCTCATCCATACCATAGGGATTGTAGGAATTGAACCCGACTTTAACAACAGGCTGGAAGCTTGCAGACAAAATGCCATAAAAAACGGACTATGGAAGGATACCTACTGCATCAGCAACAAAGAAGAATATTTTGCTGAATGCGTACAGTCGTTCTTCAACTGTAATCAGTACGTGGAAAAAGCAAATGGAGTTCATAACTCCGTAAACCGGCGTACCAAACTGAAAGCTTACGACCCGCAAATGTATAACTTACTAAAAGAATATTTTTACGAAATCGATTTAAACTTACATAATGAAGTACATCCTTAACCATCTTCCATCATGCTGAAAAAACTATTTTATACTATCATATTAGCCAGTTCTGTATTCGTCACACAAGCTCAAGAGGTAAAGTGGAATACTCCCGGAGCAGGGAATCCTTTCATTCCCGGTTATTTTGCCGACCCGACTGTAAAGAAGTTTGGAGATACATACTATGTCTATGCTACAACCGACGGAAGTGGCGCCGGATTTGGCCCTTCGCAGGTTTGGTGCAGCAAAGACTTTGAAAACTGGACCCTCATGCCTATGAACTGGCCGGATAGCCATTGGATATGGGCTCCCGATGTTATGAAGCACAGCGACGGGACTTATCGTCTTTTTTACTGCCAACCCTGTAACATCTATGAAGGTATATCTACCACTCCGCGTGGACCATGGAAAAATGTATTGGGAGAAAGTGAAGCTGTGTTAGTTCCCGATCGTTTCGTAAAAAACGCCATCACTCTCGATGGACAAACGTTTGTTGACGATGATGGTTCTGTGTATTTGTATTGGGGTACATGGGGAATATTCAAGGGATTTGGATGTGGAGCCGGGAAAATGACTCCCGACCTTAAAGGGTTCACCGAAACCCGGTTAATCCCAAATACAGAGGTAACTGACTTTTTTGAGGCACCTTTTGTCATGAAAAAAAATGGAGTATATTACTTTATGTATTCATCCGACTCTTGTCATGACAGTACTTATCATGTGCAATACGCAACTTCCAATAAGCCATTAGGTCCGTACACCTATAAAGGAACCATACTTAAAACATCGTCCGACGGAACCGTTCACGGACCGGGTCACCATAGTATTCTACAAGAAGGTAACGATTATTACATCGTATATCATCGCCATGACAATCCGCATTCTACACGCGGATTCCATCGCCAGCTATGTATTGATAAACTTACATTCAATGATGATGGAAGCATTCAGCCTATTGAGGGCACACACAAGGGTATAGGCTTATTAGCTTCAAGTTCTGTACAGTCAAAAAATCTGGCTTACCGCAAGCCTGTCAAAGCATCTTCATATTATGACAAGAACTTTTTGCCTGAATATGCGGTTGACGATAATAACGGTACATTATGGCGTCCACGCACCATGGGGCAGGGATGGATTGAAATTGACCTACAAAAGACTGAAACCATCAAAACCATTTGGACGCAATTTGAATATGGAACTTCTTATTACCAATATGTAATAGAAACTTCAACAGACGGAAAGAAATGGACCATATTTGCTGACAAACGTAAAAACTATCTGGCTGGAAGTCCGATGGTTGATTTCGGCAACACAAAAGCTCGCTACATACGCCTCACCACAACCGGTACACAAAAAAATGGTTTTGCAGGTGCACTGTGGAACATCAAAGTTTTTGGAGATTACGAAACAGCTTCTCCCCAATTATGGGTAGGAGTGTCTGGTAGTGACTGGAGTGGTACAGCTTGGGAAAATAACGGAGGTATGCTGAATGGCCATTTCCAATTGACAAGTGGACAAGTTAGTCAAAAACGTATTGACGGACAGGAAGCCATTATCCTCCATCCGGGCACTACACTTGAGCTACACGCTCCGGTCATCAACCCTAATCAGCCCCATACAGCCTCTGTATGGGTTTACAAACAGAACAAATGGACCTCAGAAAACGCCGATAGATTCCTGAATAAAGGATGTATCAAAATCGAATCAGACAAAGAAAGCCTTATTCTTACCAACCTACGCTATTATAACTGGGAACTGGAAGAAATAGAGAAACAATATGATGCTACCACCGAACTGGTATGTGTGGAAGCGGCAAACCGAAACAAGAAAGGACTTGTTGTTTCACTTGATGCGAATCAGTTTGCAGCGGGCGATACCATAGGGTATATTCCCAATAATGGAATCGAAGGTGTGTTTGAAGCCCAAAATGCCCCTGTAATTGTAGAAAAAGTACAAGGAAAAAAAGCATTCCGGTTTAATGGCGAACAATACTTCCGCTCAAACTTCTCTCTGCCCACCACGCTTCATGATAATGCTTCTTATACACTGGAAGCATGGGTACTAAACCCAGAATTGGCAGAAAATGAATGTATAGCCGATTTTACCAGCAGCCATGATGAATTAGAAAAAATCATGTTAGTCAACGGAACAGAGCCCCGATGTGGCATAATGAATCACTACGGATGGTATGAAGACGTTGGATACAAAGAAGCTAAAACATTAGAAGGAAAATGGCAACACATTTATATCACCTTCGATGGACGTATAGAAAAGGTATATATAAACGGTCAGTTAATCAGCAATAAAGATATTAAAATAGGGATCAAACCAATACAATTCGTAACTTTAGGACGTAATGCTGAAGGAAACTGGGGATTCAGCGGCTATTTACATTCACTCAAGTTATGGGACGAATACATCCCTTACAAGAAAACAAAGTAGCAAAACAACAAGTAGACAAGGTTTTAAAATTCCGTGCCGATTATGTTCAAGACAGGAAGATTCAGACAACTTTGTCAACAAACCTAAAGAACGAACAAACTTAAGAACGAATAAACTTAAAAATCAAAACATATGAAGAAACTAATGATTTCTGCTATGCTCTTTTCGATGATATGCGGAGGAACACAAGCACAAAAAAAGGCTCAAGTACACGGTTATCCTATTGACCCTGTACCTTTTACTTCTGTTAAAGTTACGGATTCTTTTTGGGGACAACGCCTGAAAGCAAGCCGTGAAGTAACCATCCCGTTAGCATTCAGCAAATGCGAAGAAACCGGACGATATAAAAACTTCGAAATGGCAGCACACCCCAGCGAGTCGAATAAAGTAGAAGGTTTAGCTTTCGATGATACCGATGTATATAAAACAATCGAAGGAGCCAGCTATCTACTCCAAACCTATCCGGATAAACAACTAAAGAAATACATTGACAGTGTATTGGTTATTGTTGCCGCCGCCCAAGAACCAGATGGTTACTTATATACCATGCGCACCATGAATCCGAAACATCCTCATGAATGGGCTGGAAGCAAACGTTGGGAAAAAGTAGAAGATTTGAGTCATGAGTTTTATAACTTAGGACACATGGTTGAAGGTGCCATTGCGCATTATCAAGCTACCGGAAAAAGAAACTTCCTTGATATTGCCATCCGTTATGCCGACTGTGTCTGCCGGGAAATCGGTGACGGTCCTGACCAAGTTGTCCGCGTTCCGGGACATCAGATAGCAGAAATGGCATTAGCCAAACTATACCTGGTGACCGGAGAACAGAAATACCTCGACCAAGCCAAATTCTTCCTCGACAAACGTGGCTATACTTCACGCCGCGATGAATACAGCCAAGCCCACCTGCCGGTTATTGAACAGGATGAAGCCGTTGGACATGCTGTACGTGCTGCATACATGTATGCAGGTATGGCAGACGTAGCCGCACTTACTGGAGATACGGCTTACATTCATGCCATTGACCGCATTTGGGACAACATTGTAACCAAGAAACTCTATATCACCGGAGGGATCGGAGCAACCAACAACGGAGAGGCTTTCGGAAAGAACTATGAATTGCCTAACATGTCAGCTTATTGTGAGACCTGTGCGGCTATCGGTAATGTATATGTAAACTACCGCTTGTTCTTGCTACATGGCGACTCTAAATATTACGATGTACTTGAGCGCACACTCTATAACGGATTGATTTCCGGTGTTTCACTTGATGGAGGCGGATTCTTTTATCCGAACCCATTAGAGTCGATGGGACAACACCAACGTCAGCCTTGGTTTGGATGTGCTTGCTGTCCTTCAAATATCTGTCGCTTCATCCCTTCACTTCCGGGTTATGTATATGCCGTAAAAGATAAAGACGTATATGTAAACCTTTTCATGGCTAACGATGCAACCTTGCAAGTGAACGGCAAGAAAGTTACTTTGAAACAAACTACTTCTTATCCATGGAACGGAGATGTAAACATATTGGTTGACCGCAACTCAGCCGGACAGTTTGCCATGAAAATCCGTATCCCGGGATGGGTACAAAACCAAGTGGTTCCAAGCGACCTTTATACTTATACAGACGGAGTACGTCCTAAATACAACGTGAAAGTAAACGGCGAAGAAGTAAAAGCCGATTTGCAGCAAGGTTATTTCACCATTGACCGCAAATGGAAAAAGGGTGACAAGGTAGAAGTTCACTTCGACATGAATGTACGTACCGTAAAGGCAAACAGCAAGGTAGAAGCCGATCGCGGACGCATTGCCATCGAAAGAGGTCCGGTGGTATACTGTGCAGAATGGCCGGACAATAACTTCGACGTATTGAGCGTATTGATGAACCGTACTCCCAAGTTTGAAGTGGTCAGCAGAAAAGACTTGCTCTATGGTCTCAACCAAATCAAGACACAGGCACAAACCTTGGAATATGACGAGAGCGGTCGCCTTACCACAAAAGATCAGACTTTAACCTTGATTCCTTATTACGCATGGGCACACCGTGGTTCAGGAAACATGGCTGTATGGCTTCCTAACGAAGTAAGTGCAACCCGTCCGGCTACGATTCCCACCCTTGCCTCTAAGAGTAAAGTCGACGCATCACATAAAGTAACCTCTTTACGTTCCATTACCGACGGACTGGTTCCGAAAGACGAGAACGACCGCACAGCTCCCTATTACCACTGGTGGCCAAAAGAGGGAACAACCGAATGGATTTCATATGAATTCCCGGAAGAAATGACTGTTTCAAGTTCTACGGTTTACTGGTATGATGATGCTCCATGGGGAGGATGCCGTGTTCCGAAGTCTTGGAAAATCTACTATAAAGATGCTGCCGGCAAATGGGTACCTGTACAAAATCTGAACGAATACGGTGTAAAGAAGGGCAATCCGAATATCGTAGATTTTGAACCGGTAAAAACAACCGCTGTCAAGCTGGAAGTAGTACAGCCTGACAAGAACTCTTCCGGCTTGTTTGAATGGGAAGTAAAATAATCCGATTTCATGACAGACAAACAAACTCCTACTCATGAAAAATAATCTGTTATTAACCGCCATGCTGCTCACAGGAAGTGCAGTACTGGCACAAGGAACTGTGGACGATTATAACCGTGCATACGAATTGCGTGAGAAGTATAATGCTTCTCACGTATTTTACAGCAATGTTTCACCACGCTGGGTTGAAGGTAGTGCCAACTTTTGGTACGTGCGCAATACTCCGGAAGGAGCAGAATATGTAAAAGTAGATGCCGAAAAACAAAAACGGACTACCCTCTTCAATCAAAAGAAGTTTTCGGAAGCCCTTTACGAACAAACCGGGAGAGACATCAACCCGATGAAGCTTCCGCTTCAGCGTTGTAGCGTCACTGCCGGAATGGATACCTTACGCTTCGCTTTCGACGGAAAGCTGTGGTGCTTCGACATCCACCGCAACAAGCTGACTGCAGAAGAAACGGTTCCAGCTCCCCGCCCACAGCGTCACTGGATGGAAGTAGATGATGAGAAAGGAGGAAATCCTGTTACCTCACCCGACGGCAAATACACTGCCTTCATTAAAAATGACAACATCTATGTCCGAGAAAATGCAACTGGCAAAGAAAAGCAGTTAAGTCAGGATGGAACATTAAGCAACTATTATTCGTCGTACATCTATTGGTCGCCCGACTCAAAGCATGTAGCAGCCTGCCGCATCCGTCCGGTGGAGAAACGGTATGTTTATTATATTGAATCTTCTCCTGCCGACCAGCTGCAACCCAAGCTCCACAAGCAAGAGTATGCCAAACCGGGAGATGAACTGACATTCAAAGTTCCTTGCATCTTTGGTGTGGAAGACGGAAAGCGCCTCATCCCCTCAACCGCTCTGTTCAGCCATCAGTATGAACTTTCAGCCCCCATGTGGAACAAAGACGGAAAAGGTATTACATTTGAATACAACGAACGGGGGCACAAGGTGTACCGTGTACTGGAGATGTCGACAACCGACGGAAAGGTACGCCCGCTTATCGAGGAGAAAGAAGAAAAGTATATCAACTATCCACGTATCTTCCGCCATTACATGAGCGACGGCAAGCGCATCATCTGGTCAAGTGAACGTGACAATTACAATCACCTGTACATGTACGACCGGGCTACCGGATGCCCCACGCATCAGATTACCAAAGGAGAATGGTACGTACGCGGTGTACAATACGTAGATGAAGCCAACCAGCAGATTTATTTCTCTGCCAACGGCATGAACAAGAACGAAGACCCCTATCTGATTCACTATTACCGTATCGGCTTCGACGGAAAGGGACTGACTTTCCTTACGCCTGAAGAAGGTATGCACAGTGCATGGTATTCGTCCGACTATAAGTACTTGGTGGATGTATACTCCAAAGTTGACCAGGCACCGGTGGCCGTACTCCGCGATGCACGCGACGGAAAAATCATCATGCCGCTGGAGAGAGCCGATATCTCTCGCCTTACTGCCAACGGATGGAAAGCGCCCGAAGTATTCACAGCAAAAGGACGCGACGGGAAAACCGATATGTGGGGCGTAATCTACCGCCCGTCGAACTTTGATCCGACAAAGAAATATCCGGTTATCGAATACATCTACTCCGGACCGGGCGACCAGTATGTTCCGAAGACCTTCTCGTCGTATAACTGGTGGATGACCTCGCTTGCCGAACTGGGCTTCATCGTAGTACAGGTGGACGGTATGACCACTTCTTTCCGTTCGAAAGAATTTGAAGAAGTATGTTACAAGAATCTGAAAGATGCCGGACTGCCCGACCATATCGCTTGGATTAAGGCTGCCGCACAGAAATATCCGTACATGGATATTGATCGCGTAGGTATCTTCGGCTGTTCAGCCGGAGGACAGGAATCGACAGGCGCAGTGTTGTTCCATCCGGAGTTCTACAAGGCTGCCTATTCTGCCTGCGGATGTCATGACAACCGCATGGACAAAATCTGGTGGAACGAATTATGGATGGGTTATCCGATAGACGAGTCATACAAAGCTTGTTCGAATGTGGAAAATGCGCACTTGCTCACCCGTCCGCTCATGCTGGTGGTGGGTGAAATGGATGACAATGTAGACCCGGCCTCAACCATGCAGGTGGTCAATGCTTTAATCAAAGCCAACAAGGACTTTGAATTGGTTGTGATTCCGGGAGCTCATCACACCATGGGTGAAGACTTCGGTGAACATAAACGCTATGATTTCTTTGTACGGAACTTATTAGGTGTTACTCCTCCTGCATGGGATAAAGTAAAAAACGGAAAATAAGCCTCAACTGGTTTAAATTGAAAAGTCCACAGATAAATGCAAGTTTTATTATAGGAACATTCAGTGCTTTGTCCGGGAAAAATAAAAGAATTCTCCTCCACCTGAATGTACAGCTGTCAAGCTTTGTACTACAGATGGAGGAAATTTATTTAGATAGACACGAGCAAAGTTAAAACCTCACTCACTAAGTTGTCGAACGAACTTCCCCTTGGGAGTATGAAGGTAAATGGGAGGAACTCCCTCGTATGTCCATTCTTCCTTGTTGTTCCCTTTCGTTACAATAACCTTAAAATTACCTTCGTCAACCCTGTACGAGTAACCAGAAGTCTTTGTTATTTCATAAATCACTCCGTTCATATCTTCTTTGAACTGTTCAAATGTTCCATCTGATTCAAACTTAATAACCTCATATTTAGAATAAGAGGTATCTAACGCCTGCTTCCACAAGGTATTCGAAAAGAAGTCTTGCGGAACTTCATCGCCGTCATTACAAGAAGCAAACACTAACGGAAGGCAAAGAGCTAATGATAAAACGATTTTTTTCATATGTTCAAATATTTAAATGTCTAATCTGTATAATAATCATGTTCCCAACGTTCTTCCCATTTCCCATTAGGGTCACCAGTTCTTTTATGCAATAATGGCTCCACTACTGCATCTGTACGATTCACATTACGTATTTCCACTTTTGGTTTAACAGTTTGGGAATATACGATTTGTTTACCCTCATATATACCTTTAAATTTTATTGTTAATTTAACTTTAGCAAGGTAATTATCGGGAATATTAAAGCTGGGTTTTATATATTTCTCCCTAGTCAACTGTTCCGTTATGTATTTTTTATCATTAGATGAAAACGTAAATTGTGGATTTCCTGCATCCTGAAATTGAAACTCTGCATAGTTTTCTGCAAGCCAGAATTGAGTATCAATGTCTTCAAATAAAGTTTTTTTCACACTTTCAGTCCACTCATTAGTCAAAGAAGTCTCATAAATACATTTTTTTAAATACTGATTAGGGTATCTGTTTTCAGTACCTTTATATTTAGTTACAACATAAAAAGAAGTAGCAACCTCATAGCTCTCTATGTATTCTAATATTTCCGGATTAATAACAATATCGTCTTTATCAAGTAGAGAAAAAGAAGCACCCCTATGATAATCCGCAACATAACAATAAATATTAGAAGGAAGAGAAGTCGGAGTTGGTACATTGTAAAACTCTCCTGTTAAAACATCATCTAGTTTAACTGTAGGAAGTTTTTTAATATTCCATACTCCCAACTGTTTATCATAATGGGGGAGCACCTGATTATTACCATTAGAAGATGCCCCAGGCATTAATATATTTTGCAATGATGGGATAGCTGCAGATTGCACACTATTTATGCTTCCATTGAAATCGACCTTACCCTCTGAGGTTAGCTCTATGGTACTTTTTTTCTCATCTACCTTATTAAATTTTGCAATAAAAGAGCCAAAAAGATTACCTATACCCTTGGTAACGATTCCACTGACCAAGCTTCCTATAACACCTCTTGTCTTTTCGTCTTTCTTCCCTCTTATTCCATTATCCCATGCTTTCTGCGCTGCATTTCCAGCAGCTTCGCCACCTACCTCAATAAGCCAATTTAAAGGATTACTGACACTGGTTGTAGTGACAGTCCCATTGGTTTCCATATTGAGAATACCATTCAGAGTTATTGTTTTTATATTTTGGTCATAAAAACCTATATGCAAATATTCTGGAGAACTAATTGGATCATATGCCAATAATACATCAAAACAATTCCAACCCAATCCGGTAGCTTTATTCTCAAAAGTTGTTAAGTTTGTACGAGTTATTTCTTGAATGCTAGGAGCTTCTTCTATCGAAGGAGAATACAATTCTTTATTAAAATTAAAAATTCTTGTTGCTCTATCTGCTTTAAATTGAGCTATTGTTGCATTCCCAGTGGTAATAAAATCTTTATTATAATAAAAGACTCTCAACTTACCCAAAATTACATTATAATATATAATAAAGTTTTTCCCCCCTTCTGCATTTTCCTGAGTATCAGAACAGAAATTATAAAGAAGTTCCCAGCCATCTTCTCGCTTATAATCATTTAATATAAAATCAGGAATTGCTCCCTTGCTTCCGTTATACCATGGTAATGTTACATTCCCAATTTTATTTATAGCGATTAAAGAGGTGTCTTCCCAATCAATATATGGGGTTAAATGCGGAGTCACATTGCGCGAGTTTACAGACAATTGATTATTACATGAAGAAGTTACAATCGCGTTATCTTTCTTGCAAGAAATTAATGAAACCAATAGGCATCCGACAATGATAAATACTTGTTTTTCCATGTGAATAAAATTTAAAGTCCATAATTATAATTACATATTTAGTTTAAATCTTATATTTAGCATATAGCAAATCATACGGAAGAAAGTCTAGATTATTATCTATATCGAAAAATACTAATTATATTTATGATTATAAAAAAGTTGGTCCACATATCTCCTGTCTTTTATTCTTTTTTAACAATATCCCCCCCCCAAAAAAACAACAAGCACCTATCTTCGATTACTCTCCCACTAACTTATTTCATTCCATAAAAATCTCTTCGCAACAAACATTCATATTCAATAAACTAATTATTAACATAATCCTTATAGACAAGTTCACTTATTAAATCTTCTTATATAACAAAACGAAATGACAACAAGCTTTTTCTTTCAAAAATAAAGCGTTTTATCCGATAGTAATAAAGGAATCAGTCAAGCTATTCCTTTCACTTCTCAGCGAAGGAGAAAGCACAGACGGTCGCCCTCGCTTTCCGCCTCATCATACGTAAACCCTTCCCACTCAAACCGCTTCAACTCATCCGGACACTCTATCCGGTTTCTCAGAATAAAACGCGTCATTTCTCCGCGGCACATCTTGGCATAAACCGTCACCACAACCAACTTGCCGTTTTTCCAGGTATAAAACTCCGGCGTAACGACCCGCACTTCCCGGCACACCCGTTTCCAGTCAAACAAATCCTTCATTTCGCCACTTGCCAAATTCACCAGCACGCCTCCGTTCCGTTTTATCTCCCCGATAAAGAAATCGGTCAATAAGGGTTTCCAGTAATCAAACATCGTCACTCCTCCCCTCTCGGACAACTTCACATCGCCTTCCATCCGGTAGTTCCGAATCAAGTCGAGCGGACGGAGCAATCCATATAAAAACGAGGTTATCAACAGATGGTCTTGGGCATATGAGAAGTCTTCGGGAGTAAAATCTGCCGGATGGATGCGCTTGAACACCATTCCGGTATAAGAAAGCAAAGCTGGAAGTTGCTTTCCATCATCGGAAAGGAAATCATGATAGCGCATATAGTTTTCGGCTGCCAGTTTCTGATTAATCCGCAACACCTTACTTAAATCGTCTGCACCATATTGAGCCATATCTATGGCGTTTTGCTTGGCTTCTTCGGCAAAGTGGGGCTCCGACGTAAAAGGTACGTTCACCCGCGAACGGTCGGTCATAGTCTTGGCACATGAAATGAATGTTAGCATTGGTTTGAGTTTATAAGTTTGTAAGTTGTTGAGTTTATAAGTTGTTGGGTTTTTGAGTTTATAGGTTTTTAAGTTATTAAATCCCCTTTCGTTAAATCTCTTTACAAAGATACACTTCCCAATGGAATTTCACCAAGAATCGAATATCTTTGTCGGCATAACATATAAAAACCATACGAGTATGAAACTGATGAAATTAGGAAGCTTGCTGCTCATGCTATTGATAGCCGTGGGCGTAAAAGCACAAGAAGCAAGTACAGAGAAAGTGAAAATCGGTGACCCGATGCCAGCCATTACCCTTCACTCGGAAGTGTACGGTAAGGTTACTCCGGCAGACTTGAAAGGGAAAGTGGTATTGGTAAGTTTGTTTGCCACATGGTGTCCTCCGTGTCAGCTGGAGCTTGCTGATATTCAAAAATCTTTGTATCCCAAGTATAAAGCCAACAAAGACTTCAAGCTGCTGGTAATCGGCCGCGAACATACGGATGCCGACCTGACTAAATATAACAAGCGGAAGAATTTCTCTTTCCCTCTTTATCCCGACCCCAAGCGCAAAGTATTCTCGCTCTTTGCCGACCAGAGCATTCCACGTGCCTACCTGTTCGGAAAAGACGGCAAACTGATTTATACTTCTTCGGGCTACTCGAAAGAAGAATTTCAAGAGCTGATGAAAACCATTGAAGGGGCATTGTAAATCATCAAAAAAACGTCAAGACGTTCTGTTTCAAACGTCTTGACGTTTTTTTTAAATGCCTTGACGTTTTAATTCAAACGTCAAGGCGTATTTTCTTAGACTAATCAGCTTATTTATATTCCTGCCAGCTCTTTATCTGAATATCTTCCTGCTTCATCTTGCAGAATGCTTCAATAAATGCTTTTGCCAAACGGGCATTGGTCATCAACGGAATATTGTGATCAATCGCTCCACGACGGATACGGTATCCGTTAGTCAACTCGCGCTTCGTATGGTTCTTCGGAATGTTGACAATCAAATCAAACTTGTGGTCGGCAATCATCTTCATCACATTGTTCTCTGCATTCGGACGTTCATCCGGCCAGAATACCGGTGTGGTAGGAATGCCGTGCGAGTTCAAGAAGGCTGCCGTACCGGCTGTGGCATAAATATCATAGCCCTTACTGCTCAGCAACTGACTTGCATCGAGCAAATCAACTTTCGACTTCGTTGCACCTGAAGAGAAGAGTACCGATTTTTTCGGAATCTTATAACCGGTTGCAATCAACGCATTCAACAATGCCTCGCTGAAGTCATCACCCAAACAGCCTACTTCACCGGTTGATGACATGTCAACGCCCAATACCGGGTCGGCATTCTGCAGACGGGCAAACGAGAACTGAGAAGCTTTCACACCGATACGGTCAATATCGAATGCCGATTTATCGGGCTGTGAATAAGGAGCATCGAGCATGATGCGTGTAGCTGTTTCAATGAAATTGCGTTTCAATACTTTTGAAACGAACGGGAAGCTACGTGACGCACGAAGGTTACATTCAATTACTTTCACCTCGTTCTTGCGTGCAAGGAACTGGATGTTAAACGGACCGGAAATGTTCAGTTCTTTAGCAATCTGACGGCTTATCTTCTTAATCTGACGAGCGGTAGAGAAGTAAATCTGCTGCGCCGGGAATACCAGAGTTGCATCGCCCGAGTGAACACCGGCAAACTCTACGTGTTCTGAAATGGCATATTCTATCACCTCACCGTTTTGTGCCACCGCATCAAACTCGATTTCTTTGGTTTCCTGCATAAACTGAGAAACGACTACCGGATATTCTTTCGATACTTCGCTTGCCATCTGCAAGAAGCGTTCCAGCTCTTCCTGATCGTAGCACACGTTCATAGCGGCACCACTGAGCACGTACGACGGACGTACCAATACCGGATAACCCACCTTCTGAACGAATGCTTTCACATCGTCCAGGCTGGTAAGTTCCTGCCAAGCCGGCTGGTCGATGCCCAACTGGTCAAGCATAGCCGAGAACTTGTTACGGTTTTCTGCACGGTCGATTGAAAGCGGTGAGGTTCCCAGTACCGGAACCGACTGGCGATACAGCTTCATAGCCAAGTTATTCGGAATCTGTCCACCCACTGAAACAATCACGCCGTTAGGCTGTTCCAAATCAATCACATCGAGTACGCGTTCAAACGAAAGTTCATCAAAATACAGACGGTCACACATGTCATAATCCGTAGAAACGGTTTCCGGATTATAGTTAATCATGATGGCCTTATATCCCAACTTACGGGCTGTCTGAATAGCATTCACCGAACACCAGTCAAACTCAACCGATGAACCGATGCGATAAGCACCTGAGCCGAGTACAACAACCGAACGGTCGTTTTTATAATAGTTCACATCATAACCTTCTACGGCGTAAGTCATATAAAGGTAGTTGGTCAGTTCCGGATGTTCAGAAGCTACTGTATTGATGCGTTTCACAGCCGGAAGGATACCCAGTTTCTTACGGTATGCACGTACTTCCAGATTTTCCTTCTCCATGTTACCGTCGGCTGGCTTCAATACAAAGCGGGCAATCTGGAAATCAGAGAAACCTAAAACCTTCGCTTCGCGGAGCACCTCGACAGGAAGTTCTTCCAGAGAATTATACCCCTGTAATTTCGCCTTATAATCAACAATGTTTTTCAACTTGCCGATAAACCAAGGATCAATCTTAGTCAAGTCAACGATACGTTCAATGCTGTAACCTTCTTCCAATGCCTGGGCAATGGCAAAGATACGAAGGTCGGTCGGGTTTGCCAGTTCATCATCCAAGTTCTCGAACTTCGTATGGTCATTTCCCACAAAACCGTGCATACCTTGTCCAATCATACGCAAGCCCTTCTGGATGATTTCTTCAAACGAGCGTCCGATAGACATGATTTCACCTACCGATTTCATGCTTGAACCGATGCGGCGAGATACACCTGCAAACTTGGTCAAGTCCCAACGGGGAATCTTGCAAATCAAATAATCAAGCGATGGAGCTACATAAGCTGAATTAGGTGTACCCATTTCACCGATTTCATCCAAGGTATATCCCAATCCGATTTTAGCTGCAACAAAAGCCAACGGATATCCAGTCGCCTTAGAAGCCAAAGCGGATGAACGACTCAAACGGGCATTCACCTCAATTACACGATAATCGTTTGTATCGGCATTGAACGCATACTGGATATTACATTCACCCACAATGCCTAAGTGACGGATGCACTTGGTTGAAAGTTCCTGCAACATAGTAACCTGTGCCTCTGTCAACGAACAAGTAGGAGCTACAACGATTGACTCACCGGTATGGATGCCCAGCGGGTCAAAGTTTTCCATGCTTGCCACTGTGAAGCAATGGTCGTTTGCATCGCGGATAACCTCAAACTCGATTTCCTTCCAACCTTTCAGTGACTCTTCCACCAAGATTTGCGGAGAGAAAGTGAAAGCACTTTCAGCCAGTTCAACAAACTTTTCTTCATTCGGACAAATACCGCTGCCCAAACCTCCCAAAGCATAAGCGGAACGAATCATCACCGGATAACCGATACGGCGAGCTGCAGCCAGTGCAGCCTCCATCGTTTCTACTGCCTCGCTGACGGGAGTCTTCATTTCGATTTCATCCAGTTTTTTAACAAAGAGGTCACGGTCTTCGGTGTACATAATCGCCTCAACCGAAGTTCCCAGAACTGCTACATTATATTCTTTCAACACACCGCTCTGGTAAAGTTCAGTACCGCAGTTCAGCGCAGTCTGTCCGCCGAAAGCCAACAAGATTCCGTCCGGACGTTCTTTCTTGATGATTTCAGTAACAAAATAAGAAGTTACAGGCAGAAAATAAACCTGATCGGCAATGCCATCCGAGGTCTGGATAGTCGCAATGTTCGGATTAATCAGAACAGAACGAATGCCTTCTTCACGCAAAGCCTTCAATGCCTGCGAACCTGAATAGTCGAACTCGCCTGCCTGACCGATTTTCAGTGCGCCTGATCCCAGAACCAGGACTTTTTTTAATTCTTTTTTCATCGTGGTAGATATTTGATTTGTAGTTTTTTCTGACAAAAGCCTTCTCTGAACATGGTTTCACAACACAACATATGCTTCACTTCAGAGGCACTTTACTGCAAAGAAACAACTTATTTTGAAGAAAACAAAGTATTTACCAAACGAATGTTTTCAAAGTTTTTACCAAGGTTGTCTTACTTCATCTATATGCTTTTATGACAAAACTGGCTTCCATTTTCTTCAGTTCCCTGCAAGCCTTACCAAATGAAACTTTCTGATTTTATCAATCAGCTGTTTTTCAGCCATCTATATCAAAACAAACTTCCCTTTCTTTCCTTATAAAACAGAGCATATTAAAGATAAATAACAATAGGATGTACAATCAACGACATAAAGTAGTATATTTGTAACCATACGCTCAAACAGAGCAGTGGAAATCCGCTTATCTGTTGTTTATACCCAACCACTATCATAACCACCAACGTATTGCATTCATATTAGCTGTTGCGTATTTACCCAAGCATATTTCCGTTTCTAAAGTTACATTTTTCTTTTGCTGGAAGACGAGACTTTAATAATACAAAAACTAAACATCATATCGTATTTATAAAAACAAGAAAGGAATCAATTATGAAAACATCTTTTGTATGGACCATCGCCTTATTCATGATGGCAAGCTGCAACTCGGCTCAGAAAAACAATACTCAAGCTGAAAATGAAGAAATAAAGACTGAAGAAACTGTTGCACCTGCTATTGTTTATGGCACCTATACTGGCACTCTGCCTGCTGCCGACTGCGAAGGTATCAAAACAACATTAACCATCAATGAGGATAAAACTTATAAACTCATCAGTGAGTATATCGGAGTAAAAGATGGGACTTTTGAGACTTCAGGAGTTTATAATCTAATCAATAATACACTCATCGAATTGGTCACTCCTTCTTCCGGAGAAAAAACCTATTACAAAGTATTAGACGAAAACCAAGTGATGCTATCGGATAAAGAAGGAACCGTCAACGACGGTACACTGGCCGAACATTATATCTTGAAAAGAAACTAAAGAAAAACTTTTTAAAGGCAGAAAATCAGGCAAAAGCTTGCTTTGGGCTTGGTACAGTTCTCACCTTTCCCTATCTTTGCCCCAGTTTTCACAAACAAATTATTCCAACATCATGAAAAAAGAAAAAATTATACTGACCGGTGACCGCCCTACCGGCAAACTGCATATCGGACATTATGTGGGTTCACTGCGCCGCCGCGTGGAACTTCAGAACTCAGGGCTTTACGACAAAATCTTTGTTTTTGAAGCAGACGGACAAGCTTTAACAGACAACATTGATAATCCTGAAAAGGTACGTCAGAATGTTATTGAAGTTGCACTCGATTACTTAGCCGTAGGGTTGGATCCTGCTAAGTCAACTATCTTTATCCAGTCGCAGATTCCTGAACTGTGCGAATTAAGCTTTTACTTCATGGACTTGGTAAGTGTTTCACGCTTGCAGCGTAATCCTACAGTAAAATCGGAAATCCAGATGCGTAACTTTGAAACCAGTATTCCTGTAGGTTTCTTTACTTACCCTATCAGTCAGGCTGCAGATATTACTGCTTTCAAGGCAACCACCGTTCCTGTGGGCGAAGACCAGGAGCCTATGATTGAGCAGACCCGTGAAATTGTCCGCCGCTTCAATCACATCTATGGTGAGACTTTGGTAGAGCCCGAAATCCTGCTGCCAGACAATGCCGCCTGCTTGCGTTTGCCGGGAACCGACGGAAAAGCAAAAATGAGTAAATCACTGGGAAACTGTATCTACTTGTCCGATTCAGCCGATGAAGTTGAAAAGAAAGTAAAGAGCATGTACACTGACCCTACTCACATCAAAGTAAGCGATCCGGGCAAGCTGGAGGGAAATACCGTATTTACTTACCTTGATGCATTCTGCCGCCCCGAACATTTTGAGCGCTATTTACCTGACTATCCAAACCTGGATGAACTGAAAGCGCATTATACACGCGGAGGATTAGGTGACATGAAGGTGAAAAAATTCCTCGGAGCTATCATGCAGGAAGAGTTGTCGCCCATCAGAGAACGTCGTAAAGAATTTGAAAAAGACATCCCGGCTGTCTATGATATGCTGAAAAAAGGATGCGAGGTAGCTCGTGAAGCTGCAGCACAAACCATGGATGAGGTACGCCGTGCCATGAAGATTAATTATTTTGATGACAATCTCCTTATCACCGAGCAAGCTAAACGTTTCGCTGAATAATATAATTGACAGAAAATTTACCCTTGATGAATAAAAGCACGGAGGTGTTATCCGAAGCAGTATCTGTATTATATAGGAGAACTCGCTCATAAAACACCTCCGTGCTTATTTCTTGCATTTGCCACTACATCCCGCTTGTGAATGAAATACTTACTCCCAGCAGCCCCATGCTTAAACGGAATTTTATTACTCGACGGTAATTGCCGAAGACAAGAAACAACCACTTCTTTCCCATTCTATCTGGAAAACAACACCTCTATGGTTACAGACCACTCCGTTATGCCCTCACTTGGGTAAAACAGACAAGAAAGACAGGAATTTTCCTTCATCCGAAAAAGAAAATGCACTTTTTTCAAAGAAAAACTTCACAAATATTTGCAGGTTTAAAATAAATACGTACCTTTGCAACCGCAAATGAGAACAAGACCTCGGGCGTTTAGCTCAGCTGGTTCAGAGCATCTGCCTTACAAGCAGAGGGTCGGC
>OGRS01000173.1_pt1 | contig 70644 bp, 60 predicted proteins | sample 1553561 | NCBI WGS metagenome assembly OGRS01 (sample SAMEA2580103, study PRJEB22360) | human gut metagenome | biome: human gut; feature: human-associated habitat; material: faeces | place: Denmark | collected 2008/2010
AACTTGTTGCCGCTTTGAAAGAAGCGGGTTTTACAGAGATCAAAACGTATTCAAACGCAAAAAATCATTGGATAAGTATTGTTGCAACGAAATAGCCAAATTCTAGTTTGACGGAGTAATAGATATGAAAATCCGAGAAGTGAATGAGAATAAAAAGCAATTTATAGCATTATTGTTATTAGCTGATGAGCAGGAAAATATGATTGATCACTATCTTGAAAAAGGTACTATGTATGTACTTGAAGATGGTAATGTAAAAGCTGAATGTGTCGTTACTGATGAAGATAATGGAATACTTGAAATTAAAAATATTGCAGTTGATCCTCAGAATCAAGGACAGGGCTATGGGAAAGCATTGATTGACTTCCTTGTAAGTAAATATGCAGATGAATATTCTATTTTGCAGGTTGGAACAGGTGACAGCCCGTTGACCGTACCGTTTTATGAAAAATGCGGATTTGTCCGATCTCACAATATTCCGAATTTCTTTACGGACAATTATGACCACCCAATTTATGAGTGTGGTGTACAGTTAATAGATATGGTATATTTGCAAAGATGTTTATAACTTCTAATATAACTTCTCGGAATCAATTAAGGTGAGTAAATACCAAGCCAAATAAAACTAAATATAGCGTTTTGATAGAAGAAATCTGCTTTTATTGAAAGTATAACATTTCAATGGGCATAACTTTTAGACATAGCTGAAACTATGTCTTGAAAAAAAGTATGGTATGACGTAAACTATCATTATTAAGCGTCTAAACTTAATAATGACTGGAATGCCACAATAGATGGCATTTCCCATGCATCCAGATGTTGCAGCATCATGGTGCAGTAGAGGCGGCAGTACCACATCATAGATGAACGGTGTCTGCCGTCTTCTAATTTATAATCTTCTTTTTCCCGCTTGTTGGAGCGTTCTACAGAAGTTCTTCTATCATATTCCTTATCCCATTCTAAACTGTTTCTTGGCGGTATGTTAAAGAGGCGTGGATTGTCTTTGACAGGTGTATGTACCACACGCCCATAAGAGGAATCTGAACAGGGAGTTTCGCAGTGACAACCGGATCTGTCTGTTTTTGGACAGCGCCATTTGCAGCGGTTCCTGTTCCGTTCTACGCCGTCTGGTTTCATATGTAAGCCCAATTTACAGACAGGGACACCATTGTTATTGATTGTGAAAGTATCCTTATAGATAAAGTTACCAGTGTTACCGGAATTAAGGTCTATAAAAGGCTGGATGCCTGATTCCTGGCAGTACCGGTAGACAGCATCAGCATCATGTGCTGCATCCAGAAGAAGCTTCGTGACCCTGTATTGCGGAAGCCATGTTTTCATGGTAAAAAAGGTATGCAGGAAAGAAAGCATATCGTGTCTGGATGCCCGTTCCAGAATAGGAAAAACAGGAAGGTCATTTGCGGAATCTGATGCTACAAACATGTAGAGATGGTAGCCGCTAAAATAGCAGTCCCTTGAGGAATCCCAGCCGATATTACAGTCAGGTTGAGAAAAGAGACATTTGCAGTTACAGTGGGAAATACCATTTTCAGAGCAGCTGCATACTTTCTTATAGCGGAGTCTTGCAGAAGTCCTTATAGGAGAACCATCACCGGCAAGGGAGATGGCAGAAGGCTGGATGAGTCCATGTGATACAGAAACATCCAGGAACTGCTGCTTGTATAAGCGGAAGATCAGGGAAAGGGGACTGAGGGAAGGGTCTGGAAGAGGATGCTTTTTGTAAAAATCCAGAAACCGTGCCGCAGAAGTACTCTTGATATTGGGAGTTTTTTCCCCGTGTTTTTTCCCTTTTGGGGTTTTCTTCTTTTTATGTCTGAGCTGGACGGAAAGATGTTTCTGTTCAGAGTTCCAGATATGCCGGAAGAAATCGTAAAAGGTACCGATGCCTGGCACATCATCAGGGGAGAATCCACTGATGATCGCATATAAAGGACATTCTTTGAGTCTGGATACCCAATCAGTAATGGAAGTGATCTTGAGTTTAATAGAAAGCAGGTAAGAACGCAGCATGGAAACTGGATCTCGTGGAGCAGGTCCGAATTTAGAATAAGAACCCAAAAGGATGCTTGTAGTCTGGGAAAGATCCAGATGCCAGAACTGTACGATGATCTTCCATGTCTGTCTGGATATAGAAAAAGGATCTGGATAATAAAGTAAAAAATTAGAGATAAGGAAGTCCTGATAAAGGGAATGTGATTCAGGTGAATAAACAGGTAACATGATAATGCCTCCATTTCAAAAATAATATAATCGGCAGAGCCGTAAGAGATATTTCTTATTGATCAAGGCGTGAAACGCCACATTTTTGGAGGAATTTGTCAAGTACTTTTTAGAAAAAAATGGGGGGATTTTAATTATGAACAAAGAAAAAGCCTTGAAAAATCAAGGCTTAGAATTCCGAGAAGATATTCTAATTTGGAAGGGGGGACTGCTATGCTGAGAAAGTTGAATTGTTTTTTAAACATAGTTATTGGTTCATTCATAGGAGTTTTCATTGGGTTCGGAATTTATAAGTTCTGGCACTTTAAAACCTATCCAAATTTATATGCCATGCAGTCTGCACCGTGGTACACAGAGTTGCTGTTGGATGGTGCCTTGGTGGCAGTTTTGGTGGTCGTATGTATTATCCTAAAGCTGATTATTTGGAGGAAGTTAAAGCCATAACTTCTTATATAAAAAATTGAGAAATCGTAAAATTTAAGAAAAAGAAATGCACAGTTCTTAGTTTATCGGGAACTGTGCATTTTTGTAAATAAATACTTTTAATTAGCCGATTACGGCATCCTCTGCTGTAAAATGTTCCAGGGAATTTTCTTTTACCTGAATGCAGATATAAGTAATTCCGGAAATATCGGATGCAAAAAACTGACGCTTTGCAGCAGGTGCGATTTTTAGCCAGTCTCCAGTTGAAAGGCTGATTTCTTCTCCATCAATTATGGCTTTGCCGTTACCTGAAAGAATTCCATAGATTTCCTCATTTTCTTTATGGGAATGAACAAATGGGACATTTGCTCCTGCAGGTAGTTCGTTTAAACTGATTTCTGCACCTGTTAAAGACAACTTTTCATGCAGCTCAATTCGGTTTTCCTTTCCAATAGTTGTTTTTGTGTAATTTGCCATGATAAAACCTCCATAGTTAATTTGTAGTTTCTGGTTTCTTGGTATTAGTATAGTGTGAGATACATACAAAAACAAGTACGCACCTTTTTGTAACTGTACACTCAAAAATGAATGTGTTACAATAGACTCGGAGGTGAGAATTATGCGAGCAAAAGAAGAACTACCGGAATGCCCAGTTGCAACAGCAGTATCTCTTATCGGAGGAAAATGGAAACTGCTGATTTTGCGTAACTTGAAAGAGCGTCCATGGAGATTCAATGAGCTACAACGAAGTATAGATGGTATTTCACAAAAGGTTTTGACAGAGAGTTTAAGACAAATGATGAGTGATGGACTGGCATATCGCCACGATTACCATGAGCAGCCACCGAGAGTTGAATATGGCTTAACGGAACTCGGAACCAAAATGCTTCCAATTGTTAATTCACTTGCTGACTTTGGTAACTACTATAAATCAATTATTGAACAGAATTAGGTATGTTAGTATTTGAAAAGCTCGAACAATTCCAGCTTTTTGAAACTGAGAAATCGGAATTTAACGCTTAACTAGGAGGAATAAACATGGCAAAGAAAGAAGAAAGATTTGAAGTTATATTTAGAGATGGAAGTTCGCTTAAAGATGAAGGGATTCGACAAATTCTTGTAGATAAGGAGACTGGAGTTAATTATCTTTGTTGGAAATCTGGATACGGGGCTGGTATTACACCTCTTCTGGATTCTGAAGGAACAGTCGTAATTGCAAAGTAAAATTCAGCGTTTTCAAGGGTTTGCAGAGAATTTAATAACAAAATATAACAGTTATTAAATCGCTTAAAACAGGTGAAATCTCAATCGGTATTTGACATAGGAGTGCGATTATATGAAAAAGAAAATTATTCTATCAATAGCATTTATTATCAGTTTATTACCAATGTTCCTTAATCAATATGGTGAGCTAAAAGGCGTACAGGAAATCACAGGTTTAATAAATTTGCTCAATCCCATTGGAATGGTGTCTGTTATTTTGTTTGCTGTGGGTGTATGGTTTCCCTTCAAGGAACAGGTTGTTGGCAAAAGTTTAGGTGCATTAGGCACAATTGGTATTGTTGTTTCTGAGATATATAAGTTCTTCACATGGCACGTAATGAATATAACGGGCGAAGTAAGTATCCATAAAAGCATTAGATTTGCATTCCCAGAGTTTTATATTGGTTTGATAATTTCTATTTTAATGGTGGTTACATATTTTGTTATCGACAAGAAAGTAAGTGCTACATCTGTTTCAAATTAACAGACAGATTCCAGTTTGTAGAATTCAAAAATTTAATATGAAATGTGAGATAGAGCGTATGGAAATTAACTATACGTTCTATTCTTTTTGCCTTTTTTGAAAAAAGTGATTAAAAAACTATTAACATTTTGTTACTGGAGGAGCGCAAAGATTCCTTCTGAATAACTGCTCCGCAGTTTATTAGAAGGAGCTTGCACTCCTCCTGATACAAGCAAGTCCCCACCCACTGCTTATTGCTTTTCGCAATTAAAGCAGGGGACTTACTTGATTTCGGCTAAAAAGATGGAATATAGTATATTGTCGCACATTGACACTTTACCATGATAAGGTTAAAATAAAGATAAATTATGCACTGCAAGAGAAATTGGACAGTTGCAATATTATTCTGAATTTCGGTGGTTTGCCGGGATTATTTGGACAGGAGCGAATATGTTATGATAGCAGAAAAAATGAAACCTTATGTAAAAAATAATTCAGCCATCCGTATGATGTTTGAGGAGGGAAATCGTCTCAGAGCCATTTACGGTGCGGACAAAGTTTATGATTTCAGTCTTGGGAATCCCAGTGTTCCGGCGCCGGAATGTGTGAAGGAGGCTATTATTGATCTGGTGAATGAAGTGGAGCCGACAGTGCTTCATGGCTATATGAGTAATGCAGGATTTGAGGATGTGCGCCAGACGATTGCAGAATCTCTGAACCGTCGCTTTGGGACAAAGTTTGCGGCGAAGAATCTGATTATGACAGTTGGAGCAGCCAGCGGTCTGAATGTGATTTTCAAGACGATTCTGAATCCTGAGGAAGAAGTGATCGTTTTTGCACCGTACTTTCTGGAATATGGTGCATATGTGCGTAATTTTGATGGCAGGCTTGTGGAAATCTCTCCGGATACCACCACATTCCAGCCGAATCTTGAGGAGTTTGAGCAGAAGATTACGGCAAAGACAAGGGCAGTGATTGTAAATACACCTCACAACCCGACTGGTGTTGTATATTCCGAAGAAACCATTAAGAAGCTGGCTGCAATTCTTGAGAAAAAGCAGCAGGAATTCGGCAGTGTGATTTATCTGATCTCTGATGAGCCATATAGAGAGCTGGCTTATGACGGTGTAGAGGTTCCGTATCTGACAAAATATTATGACAATACTATTGTTGGTTATTCTTACAGTAAATCTCTGTCCCTTCCGGGAGAGCGTATTGGTTATCTGGTAATCCCGGATGAGGCAGCTGGCAGCGAAGAACTTATTACTGCAGCGGCTATTGCTAACCGTACTATCGGATGTGTCAATGCCCCATCCCTGATGCAGAAGGTGATTGCCAAATGCGTAGATGCAGAAGTGGATGTAGCTGCATATGACAAGAACCGTCTGGCGTTATACAATGGACTGAAAGAATGCGGATTCGAGTGTATCAAGCCGCAAGGCGCATTTTACCTCTTTGTGAAATCACCGATAGCAGATGAAAAAGCGTTCTGCGAAGCTGGAAAGAAATATAATATTCTAATGGTTCCGGGAAGTTCCTTTGCCTGCCCGGGTTATGTGAGACTGGCTTATTGTGTATCTTATGATACGATTATTAATTCCCTGCCGGAGTTTAAGAAACTGGCAGAGGAGTTTGGGCTGTGAAAACAGCGGGGATTGACATTGGGACAACAACGATAAGTGGTGTTGTTCTGGAAAAAGGAGAAAACGGGCAGGCAAAGATTCTGGAGGCAAAGACCGTAGAGAACGGCTGCTTTATTGAAACCGGAAATGACTGGGAAAGAATTCAGTATGCAAAAGAAATTGTAGAAAGAGCAGTGAATCTGCTGGATTATTTCCTGGAGAAGTATCCGCATGTTGAGCGGATTGGGCTCACAGGGCAGATGCATGGAATTGTCTATGTTGACAAAGAAGGAAATTGTGTCAGTCCGTTATATACATGGCAGGATGCCAGAGGAAGTATCTGCGATGGGAATCAGATTCCTTTAACAGAAGAAATCCGGGAAAGATGTCAAATCCATGCTGCTTCAGGATATGGGCTTGTTACACACATTTATAATATCAGGCATAATCTGGTTCCGGATTCGGCGTTGAGTTTCTGTACAATCATGGATTATTTTGGAATGTATTTAACGGGACGAAAAAAACCTCTGATACATGTAAGCAATGCAGCAGGTTTGGGATTCTTTGACAGTCGTAAGATGTGCTTTGAGAAAGAAAAACTGGCTGAAATGGGAGTGGACGTAAACTGGCTGCCGGATGTCTGTACGGAAATAGAAAAACTGGGTACATACAGAGGAAGGACAGTTACAACAGCAATCGGAGACAACCAGGCAAGCTTCCTTGGAGCAGCAGGTGATGAGGAGAATATATTACTGGTCAATATGGGAACCGGCGGACAGATTTCTGTTCTTTCCAGTCAGTATTTTTCGGGAGATGGAATTGAGGCAAGACCTTTCCTAAATAGGAAGTATCTGCTTGCAGGAGCATCTCTGTGTGGCGGCAAGGCATATGCGCTTCTGGAACAGTTTTTCCGAAAAATTGTAAAAGAAGCGACCGGACAGGAGCAGCCATTATACAAAGTAATGGAAAAGATGGCAAGAACAGGGAGAGACCAGAATAGTGAAAGAACTGAAAGTCGAAAGATTAAAGTTGAAACAACATTTGACGGTACGCGGGTAAATCCGGAAAAAAGCGGTAGTATTACCCAGATCTGTTCCGAAAACCTTACACCTGAAGATTTCTGCTATGGTGTTCTGAAGGGAATGAGCACAGAACTGTATCAGATGTATATGACTATTCAGAAAGGAATCGGTATAAAGATCAGGCGTATGATTGGTTCAGGGAATGGACTGAGAAAAAATCCGGTACTGTGTGAAATTATTGAAGATATGTTCAAGGCAGAATTTGTTCTGGCAGAATGTGAAGAGGAAGCTGCGACAGGGGCGGCAATGAGCAGTAGTATGTATAACTATAGTAACTCCACCAGATAATAAAATGAAGCAGTGAAGCGGATTGTGAGTAACCAATTGATTTTAATACTGGAATTTGAGGAAAGAGGCTGTCCTGAAAATAGACAGCTCCTTCTTTACTGTCCGATTTATTGTATGTTATTTTTCGACATGTTCTGATATATTTTGGAGCATGCCGAAAAATTTTATGAAAACTGCAAAAAAAATCAGGAAAAAAAAGACAGCATTTTAAACGCTATGGAAAAAATGCAATTTTTGAAAAAACAATTATTGTAATAATCTCCCGGACGTGACATAATAAGAATGGAAAAGTAAAAAGCAGGTTAAATTCTGATTAGAAACAGGTAAAATAACCTGCTTACATTATGCGCCGATTTTCTGAGATGAGGTGGGAAATCAGGCAGACGACAAAGGAGAAAATAATGGGAATTTTTTCAATGATATTGTCATTACTGAGCGGAGTAGCGTTATTCCTGTTCGGTATGTCATTGATGGGCGACGGCCTGAAAATGGTTGCCGGAAATAAGCTGGAAGCTTTCCTGTATCGAATGACAAACACACCGCTGAAGGGAGTTGCTCTGGGTACTGGTGTTACCAGCGTGATTCAGTCTTCTTCTGCCACAACCGTTATGGTCATTGGTTTTGTTAACTCAGGTATGATGAAACTGAAACAGGCCATCGGTATTATCATGGGAGCCAATATCGGAACCAGTATTACCGGATGGATCCTATGTCTTTCTTATATTGACGGAAAGAACGGAATTGCGAAGATTTTATCTACAGCAACAATTTCAGCAGTAGTAGCGATTATTGGTATTATCCTTCGCATGGCATGTAAGCGTTCCGTGCATAAAAATATCGGTAATATCATGCTTGGTTTTGCAATCCTGATGACAGGTATGCAGACAATGAGCGGTGCTGTTTCACCACTGAAGGACAGCCCCACATTTACAAACATGCTGACAATGTTTTCCAACCCGCTGATAGGTATTCTGGTAGGTATTGCATTTACCGCAGTGCTACAGAGTGCATCTGCCACAGTCGGTGTATTGCAGGCGTTATCTGTAACAGGTATCCTGACATTCTCCAGTGCATTCCCGATCGTTCTTGGTATCGGTGTAGGTGCTGCCTGTCCGGTTCTGATTTCAGCAATCGGTGCGAATAAGAATGGTAAACGTACAGCACTTGTTTATCTGATCAATGACCTGTTTGGTCTTATCCTCTGGTCAGTGATCTTCTACACTGTAAATGCTGTTGTGCATTTCGGATTTATGGATATGATTATGTCACCGGTTGCAATTGCTTTACTGAATACTGTATTCCGTGTAGCAACAGTATGTGTTCTTTTCCCGTTCATACCGAAGATCGAGCAGCTGGTGTGCTGGCTTGTAAAAGACAGTGCAGAGGAACTGGAAGATGAAGCAGACTTTGATCTTCTGGAAGAACGTCTTCTGAATTATCCGGCACTTGCTATTGGACAGTGTCATCGTGCCATGAGCGGTATGGCAAGGAAGCTTCGCAAGAATGTCAACCGTGCCATGAACCTTCTGAATGAATATCAGCAGGATAAATTTGATAAGGTACAGAGAAAAGAGAACCTGATCGATAAATACGAAAGCCGTCTTGGGGAATATCTGATGAAGCTCACAAAGCATGAGATGAACAGTGCCCAGACAAGGCAGGCATCCCTTTATCTTCATACCATCAATGACTTTGAGAGAATCGGTGACCATGCATCCTACATTGCCTATATGTCCAGTGAAATGCATGATAATCACACTAATTTCTCACAGGAAGCCTGGGATGAGCTGAATGTAGTAATGGAAGCAGTTCGTGAGGAGATCAATCTTACCTGTCGTGCATTCCTCAATGATGACAAAGAGATGGCTCAGAGAGTTGCACCTCTTGGAATGATTATCACATCCTTATGCAATGAGCTGAAGATGCATCATGTAGAGCGTCTGAGTAATGGCAATTGCGGACTGGAAGAGGGAACTGTATATACAGATATTCTCAACAGCTTTAACCGTATTGCAGCACATTGTGCAAGTGCAATGGTAGCTCTCCTTAAGAGTGGAGACGAGAATCCGGATATGCATATCCATGATTCCAAGATTTACCCATCTGACAGCGTGGAATATTATACATACTTCAAGGAATATCGCCAGAAGTATGAAATCGTAAAGAACGAGGAACACATGCGAAGCATGGAACCGGAAGAAGTAGAATAATACTTTTATACTACAAAGCAGTAAATGTATATGATATAATGACAGCAGATGATCTGGAAACGGATATCTGCTGTTTTTTCGTTATAGTTGCCGGGCAGAGGAACGAGGCGTAGCGGTGGCTACGGCGATTGACGACAACGCCGCAGATGAAAAATCAGACAAGTCAATATAGCAGTTACTTAATATTAGCTGTACTAGCCATTGCAGGAAGGAAATTGTGCAAACATAATACCCAAAAGGAGGAAACAATTATGTTATTCGACAGCAGAACAGTCTATCTCGGTGCATCCAGAGATAAATATGAGCAGTATTGTAAAGCATTAGATACAGAAAAAATCAAATACAAAACAAAGAGAGTCAACCACGAAGAAAAAATGACAGCCCCGGGCAGGGGAATCGTCCGCAGCATGGGTGGGAACTTTGGAACAGATAAAACATTGTATGAAATCATGGTCGGAGAGAAAGATTACGACAGTGCAATGGGGATTCTGACAGCACTGAAGTAGACAGAGTTTACCCTGAAGAGCAATCAAGCCATTCTGAATGACTTAGATTAAGAAAAGATATCCTGCGGATTTGGCATACGCATAATCGCAGCCAGAACAAATAAGGAAGAATATGAGATGCAGATAAAGACGAAACTTGATTAATAGAAAAGTAGATTTGTTTGACATTTTTGCTGCCATATTTATATAATCGAAGAAGCAAGTACGCAAAAAAGTGTGCAAGATAGTGTGCAAGATAACGGAAATCCTGGAGGTGTTTTTGTGGGAGAATATGAACCGCCATTTACAATAACGAATGAGATACTGTCATATGTGTCTTCGATTTCTGAAAAAATAGGGCGAATCACGGCAATCAGCAGTCTGGAAACAAAACCGCACCTGAGAAAGAATAACCGAATTAAATCTATTCATTCATCTTTAAAAATAGAAGCGAATTCTCTTTCTCTGGGGCAGGTTAGGGATGTAATTAATGGCAGGCTTGTACTGGGGGAACAGAAAGAAATACAGGAAGTTAAAAATGCATATGCGGCGTATGAAAGCCTTTCGGAAATTAATCCCTATAGTATAAAAGATTTAAAGAAATTTCATGGGATTATGACAAAATATCTTGTGGAAGAATGTGGGGAGTTTCGCCATGGAGAAGAGGGAGTCTTTAATGGAGATGAATGTATTTTTATGGCACCTCCGGCGCAATTTGTACCGCAGCTTATGGATGAACTGTTTGAATGGATGAAGAAATCAAGGAATAGTGTTCATCCATTGATTATGAGCAGTGTATTTCATTATGAGTTTGTCTTTATTCATCCATTTGCTGATGGTAATGGAAGAATGGCAAGATTATGGCACACTGCGATTTTAGCTAAATGGAAACCTGTATTTGAGTTTATTCCAATCGAAAGTCAGATTGAAAAATTTCAGGATGAATATTATGATGCGATTGCCAGATGTCATGTTTCAGGAGAATCTACCATTTTTATAGAGTTTATGTTGTCACAGATAGACAGGATTCTGGAAGATATTTCGCTTCAGATGAATGAAGAAAATGAACAGTTTTCAGAAACTGTCAGGAAAATGCTTGAAATCATGGAGTATGATACGCCTTATACAAGAAAAACACTTATGGAAAAACTGGGGTTAAAGTCCAGAGATGGATTCCGCAGAAATTATTTGCAACCCGCACTTGAGATGAATTTGATCCAAATGACATTACCAGATAAACCGAATAGCAGAAATCAGAGATATATGAAAGTATGAATAGCAGGAAGCTTATCTGATTTATAGCAATCTATAGCAATTCCATAAAATAATGCAAGCAATCCAGCCCATCATAGTGTGAAGTCCTGCGTCAGATATCTTTCTTGTCTTTCGCACTCTGCTGAACTGTCTTGATTGCATTATTTATAAGGATTGCTATAGTTAAATGGATTGAATAAATTTTTCTACATAATGCAGAGCCGCTCCGATTGCCGGTGTATATTGTCCGTTGGTACCGACCAGAATCTGTGTTTTATCCAGTATGAATGGTGCGGCTGTATGGAGATGTTCTGTCAGATATTCAATATCTTCCTCTGTAAAATAAGGGGCCAGATATCCGCTGAGGATGATCGGTGCATCAATAACAAGGTTAAGATTCTTCATGGCAAATGCCAGATGGTTTAAATAATCTTTCCAGATCTGTATGATCTGGGGAGATTTTTTTTCGCGCAGAAGAGGGAAAAATTCTTTGGCAGGAATACCTGCAGCCTGTTCCAGTGCATTGGCAGAGCAGTAGGTTTCCAGGCAGCCACGGCTGCCGCAGTAGCAAAGTGGGCCGTCGGGATTAATACACATATGTTCAAGAGTTCCGCTGTGCATGGAGATTCCCTGATGAATCTGATGATTGGTAATGATGCCGCCGCCCAGATTTCGGTTCAGCAGGATGATAACAGCACTGTCAAGCTCAGGATGATTCCATAATTCAAGGAACGCAGCTGATTTCGAATCATGTTCCAGATAACAGGGATATGGAAGATATCTGGAAAAATCATTCAGTTTCATGCCTGTGCTATTCATGATATCTCCATATAGTACGGTGGTATGATCCGGGGATGTGATACCCTGTGTAGCAATGGAGATGCCAAGAACTTTGTCATTGTCATACTGGCGCGATGAGATGAATTCTTTTACTGCGTCAGTAACCTGTTTATAGTAATCCGGTGTGTTGGAATATGGAAGCGGAATGGTATCTGTATAGAAAGCATTTCCATATAAATCTACAGCAGTAATATGAAACATCCCTTTTAAAATACCGATACCAATGGAAATTTTAAAATCTGATACAATCTGAAGGGCGTTTGCCTTTCTTCCACCGGTGGATTCAAAGAAACCATTTTTTTCAATAAGACCTTCCTGCTCCAGAAGATTCAGATTCTGGCTGACAGTGGATAAACCCATCTGCAGTTCCTGAACGATCTGCAGCTTGGAGGTTGTTTTTTTTCTGTAAATGTACTGGTAAACCTTTGATTTATTTATTTTCTTGAGACTAATGTTGGTCAATCCCTTTTCACTCATAATATTCTCCTGATTATGTTACAAGATAATGTTAAGTTTCAGTTTTATTGTAGCATAGAACGAAAAAAAAACAATAAAAATATCCGGCACGATCAGCAACGTCAATTTGTCAGCACACTATAGTAAAATAGACAAAAAAGTTGTTTGAAAATTAGAATTTCTGTCAATGGATTTTTTAAAAGAAAAGATATATACTCAACTTACAGTTAAGATATAAACGTAAGTAAAGAACATAACAACAAACAATAAGTATCGAATAAGACAAACAAGGAGGATATAACATGAAATTATCAATCAATGGAATCAAGGAACAGGAAGCATGGAAAAAGGCAGGAATCGCTCTTCCGGGTTATGATGTAGAGGCTGCCTCTGAGAATGCAAAGGAGAATCCGGTATGGGTTCACTTTGGTATCGGAAATATTTTCCGTGTGTTTATCGGTGGAATTGCAGATGGTCTTCTGGAAGAGGGAGTTCTGGATCGTGGGATTACCTGTGTGGAAACCTTTGATTATGATGTAGTAGATAAGATTTATGATCCATATGACAATCTTGGATTAAGTGTAATCCTGCATGGGGATGGAACCCGTGAGTATAAAGTAGTCGGAGCTTTTGCGGAAGCAGTGAAGGCACAGTCTTCTAATGCAGAACAGTGGAAACGCCTGAAAGAAATCTTCACAAGCAAATCCCTGCAGATGGTTTCATTTACGATTACAGAGAAAGGCTATGCATTACAGAAAGCGGACGGAACATGGTTCCCGTTTGTAGAGGCAGATATCAAGAATGGTCCGGATAAAGCGGCTGGTGCCATGGCAGTTCTGGTTGCAATGCTTTATGAAAGATATAAAGCCGGCGAATATCCCATCGCACTGGTTTCCATGGATAACTGCTCACAGAACGGTGCAAAGCTTCGTGAGTCAGTACTGACAATGACAGAAGAGTGGAAGAAAGCAGGATTTGTTGATGAGGGATTTGTGAACTATGTAAGCGATGAAAAAGTAGTTGCTTTTCCATGGACAATGATCGATAAGATCACACCTCGTCCAAGCGAGCAGATTGCAGCAGACCTTGAGAAGCTGGGTGTTGAGAACATGCAGCCGGTGATTACAGGTAAGAAGACATACATTGCACCATTTGTCAATGCTGAGAAACCACAGTATCTGGTAATAGAGGACAGCTTCCCTAACGGACGTCCGGCTCTGGAAAAAGGTTTCGGCGTATATATGGCAGACAGAAATACAGTTAACCTTTCTGAACGTATGAAAGTAACAGTATGTCTGAATCCGGTTCATTCTGCTACAGGTCCGCTGGGAGTAGTTCTTGGATATGATCTGTTTGCGCATATGCTTAATACAAATGAAGATATGATGAAAATGGCACGTATGATTGCTTATGATGAAGGTCTTCCGGTAGTTGCTGACCCTGGAATCCTTTCTCCGCAGGCATTTGTTGATGAGCTCTTCAACGATCGTTTTCCAAATGAATATCTGGGAGATACAAACCTTCGTCTGGCAGTAGACGTATCTCAGATGGTTGGCATCCGTTTCGGCGAAACAATCAAAGCATATGTACAGAAATTCGGAGATGCTTCCAGATTGACAGCTATTCCGCTGGGAATTGCAGGATGGCTCAGATATATGCTTGGTGTAGATGATGAAGGAAATAAATTTGAACTTGCACCGGATCCAATGAATGAGGAACTGCAGGAACAGTTTAAGGATATTGTTGTAGGCAAACCTGAAACATTCAAAGATCAGTTAAAACCAATTCTTTCCAATGAGCGTCTGTTCTTCACTGACCTTTACAAAGACGGTGTGGGAGAGAAGGTTGAGGATATGTTCCGTGAGATGATTGCAGGACCTGGAGCTGTAAGAGCAACAATACATAAATATGTTGGATGATTTTCATCAGATGGATATTATAACTGACTTTCAGGAGGAAAATGAAAATGAATTTAAAAGAACAGTTTAATGGAATTCCGACTAATGATATTGTTCATTTTCTTCCCTTCTGGGAAAACGGGGTAAAGTTCTTTACAATTGAGAGACCGAATAAAGAGAAGGTTGAGTTCAGTCAGTACTTATAAAGTCAGGCGGTTAAATTCAGCGAGAAAAAGCATCTGTCAAAGCAGGTGCTTTTTGTTTTCAATATTTTATTGAGAAAAGCCTGAGAAAAGTTTAAAATAGGAGATACTAAAAAATAAACGAAAGGAGTTTTTATCATGAGTAAACGAACAGAGAGAATGAGCCGGAGTGCAGCTGAGAGAATCAACCGCAAAGATACCGTGATCAGACAGAATAATGCAGAACTCGAGGAACTGAGGAGTCAGTATGAGAATTTGGATATCTGTGAGGAGGATAGGCAGGTGATTGATGATTATATTGCCTGCAAAGATGCCAGAGCTGACAGGATGGCAGAGAAACTCTATGAAAAGGGACGAAAAGATGTAAAGAGATGTATCCGCCTCCGAAAACTGATCCGCAGATGCATGATCCTGTCTGCCATTGTTACGGTGGTACTGATTCAGTATAATAAGAATGAGAAGCTGAGAGAAAGTCTGGAAGAGTTGCTGAAAATGTTCCGGGATAGAACTGTAAATGAATCAGAGGAAGATTTTTAAAATGTTTTACCGAATTCGGTTACGGTAGAACAAATGTGCTTATGTATCAGTTGGAAGGAATAAGCAATATAAATAATGCAGACAAAAATGTATTTTCGGAATTAAAAAAAATCTTCTTACAAAAGCAGAAACAAGGAAGACTCTAAGAGTGCATAAAACCAAAAAGGAGCAAGAGACAGCATGGGAATACAAAGATACTCGATTATATACAGCAGTAAAACAGGGAACACAAAGAAGCTTGCGGAGAAGATCAGGGAGGTATTGCCTGAGGAAAACTGTGACTATTTTGGAATAGAAGGAGCGAAGGCTTTTTCTTCCGACACATTATACATTGGATTCTGGACAGATATAGGGAATGCAGATCCTGCAACACTTGAATTGTTAAAGAGCCTGAGAAATAAAAAAATCTTTCTGTTTGGAACAGCAGGCTTCGGAGGCAGTGAAGCCTATTTCCAACAGGTTCTCGGGAAAGTTAAGGAATCTGTGGATGAGAGTAATACAGTGATGGGAGAATTTATGTGTCAGGGGAAAATGCCCCAGTCAGTCAGGGACAGATACGTAAAGATGAAAGAGAAGCCGGATCATGCACCAAACCTGGATGAACTGATCCAGAATTTTGACAGGGCGTTATCTCATCCTGACAATGAGGATCTGGACAGGCTGGAAGAAATAATCAGAAGAGACCTGGAAAAATAATTAAGTCTTGACTAACAGAGGGAACTGCGGTATAGTGCTCGTTACTAAAAAAGGTAATTCATAAATTTTTATAGATTTTCGCGAAAGAGAGGTAACGAGATATGACATTTTATCAGGAATTACAATTGAGTTCGACCGGCTCCAAACAGCTGATCAGAAGCACCACAGACCCAAAAGAGAAAAGACGGCACATTCTGATCTATAACTTTAAAGTGTATCTGGTCATGGCATTCTGTGTGGCAGTGGTAAGCATGTACAGCAAGCTTACAGGGAGCAGCAACAGTGTAGTTGGTGTTACTGTTCTGTTGGCAGTGCTTGTGCTGCGGCAGGCAGATTTCGGGATCAGGACAACACATGGACTGCTTTCCATTGCAGGGATCTTCGGTATTCTTATGGCAGGACCCCGTCTGGCAAATATGGTGCCTCCGTTAGCTGCTTTTGCAGTGAATGCTGTGTGTATTTTACTGCTGATGATACTGGGCTGTCACAATGTGATCATGTACAATCATTCCACCTTTGTGCTGGGATATCTGCTGCTTCTGGGCTATGATGTGACAGGAAAGGAATACACCTTCCGTGTGATCGGCTTGTTGGTGGGAATGGTGATCTGTATGATCGTCTTCTATAAGAACCAGAGAAACAGAGCCTATCGAAGAACCTTCCTGGATTTGTTCCGGGAATTTGATCTTAAGTCAGCAAGAAGCAGATGGTATGTGAAACTGACACTGATCGTATCCAGCGCAATGCTGTTTATGAATCTTCTGGGACTTCCCAGAGCAATGTGGGCAGGAATCGCCTGTATGTCCGTATGTCTGCCTTTTACAGAGGACTGTATCCCAAGGTCTGTGAGCAGAGGAATGTTTAATGTTGTGGGCTGTCTGCTGTTTATTGTGCTGTATCTGGTACTTCCTAAATCCATGTATCCGTACATTGGAATGATCGGAGGAATCGGAGTTGGATATTCAGCAGGATATCCGTGGCAGACTGCATTTAATACATTTGGAGCGTTGTCTATTGCAGCAGGGATTTTCGGAATGCCGGCAGCAATAGCACTTCGTATAGGTGCCAATGTTCTGGGAGCAGCTTATACGGTAATCTGCAATAAAGTAACAGATAAAGTAGCAGAGTATATAGGCACAAATAAATGTGCAGAAAATCTTTCCTGACTGAAACTGCGGAGCGGTTATAAGCAAGTAAAAAAGCGGATGATTTTATCCGTCTGATATGTATTCTGGGAATAGAGTGAATATTAACGTACAATGACAGAGGGAGAGAGAAAGAATATGAAACAGGATACCCTGGAAGGCAGGGCGAAAACGAAAAATGGTGTAAAACGATTATGCTTTTCAGCAGTATGTATTTTACTGGAAGCAGCTTTTATCATTGCTATGATCACAAAGCTGAATCAATATGCGGAGATTATCAATCTGATGACAAGGCTTCTTGCAGGTGTACTGGTTCTTAAGCTGTATGCGTCAGACCAGACTTCATCTATGAAAATGCCCTGGGTTATTTTGATCCTTGTATTCCCTATCCTGGGAGTGGGATTGTACTTACTGATTGGTCTCAATGGCGGTACCCGTAAAATGCGGGAACGTTATGACCAGATCGACAGGGAACTTCTGCCGTTGCTTCCCAATGACAGTGAGTGCAGGGAAACGCTTGGCAGGAAAATCCCGAAGGCAGGCAATATTTCTGATTATATACAGAAAAATGCCTCCTATCCGGTCTATCAGAATACAGATGTTATTTATTATGATGAGGCAGTCAAAGGGCTGGAGGCTCAGCTGGCAGATCTGGCAAAGGCAGAGAAATTCATTTTTATGGAATATCATGCCATTGAGGATGCACAGGCCTGGCATAAAATCCAGAGAGTTCTGGAAGACCGCGTAAAGGCAGGCGTAGAAGTCAGAGTATTTTATGACGACATGGGTTCCATTGGGTTTATCAATACAGACTTCATTAAGAAAATGGAAAATGTGGGAATCCATTGCAGAGTGTTCAATCCTTTTACTCCGGGTCTGAATGTGTTCCTGAATAACAGAGATCACCGCAAGATCACAGTGATCGATGGAAAAGTGGGATTTACCGGCGGTTACAACCTTGCCAACGAATATTTTAATTTCACACATCCTTATGGACAGTGGAAGAATACAGGTATCCGTCTGGAGGGGGAGGCAGTCCGTTCCCTGACAGTAACATTCCTGGAGATGTGGAATGCTGTCAGTGATAAGGATAAAAATGACAGTGATTTTACCGGATTTCTGGTTCAGACAGATTATCAGGCAAAGCAGACAGGCTTTATCCAGCCTTATGCGGACAGTCCTATGGACCATGAACAGGTAGGCGAAGAGGTGTATATCAGTATGGTGAATAAAGCGGAAAAATACTGCTGGTTTATGACACCGTACCTGATTATCACAGATGAAATGAGCCATGCGCTGTGTCTGGCTGCCAAGCGTGGGGTAGATGTGAGGATCATCACACCTGGTATTCCGGATAAAAAGATGATCTACAATATCACACGATCCTTTTACCATGGACTGGTGAAGCATGGAGTGCGTATCTATGAATGGACACCTGGTTTCTGTCATGCAAAGATGAGTGTGGCAGATGACTGTATGGCAACCTGCGGAACCATAAATCTGGATTACAGAAGTCTGTATCATCATTTTGAAAACGGCTGCTTTATGGCAGACTGCCAGGCAGTTCTGGATATCCGAAATGATCTTGCAGCAACAATGGATGAATGCCGTGAAGTCACAGAACAGTACAGTACCGGACGCAGCGCATATCTGCGCCTGGGACAGCTGTTTATGAGGTTATTTGCGGGATTATTATAACGTTACTGTTTACTCCGTTCACAGTAACGTAGCCAAAATTCATTCCAGATTGCCTGCGGCAATGGAATTTTGGCTTGTATGTCTCGGGATTTTGGCATATCATGCCAAAACACCTCGCGGGATAGTGGTGTGTGAACAGCAACATTATAACACTTGGAAAAAAGTAGGATATCGTGTACAATGGAATGGGTAATAGCAAAACTATTAAAATATGGGAGGAATTTTAACTATGGATCTTTCAACCTTAGTAAAAATGTCAAATACTTATGGAAGCAACCCTGCCTATGTTCTTGCAGGCGGCGGCAATACTTCTGTAAAAGACGACACCACATTGTATGTAAAAGGCTCTGGTACACAGCTTGCTACAATCAAGTCAGAGGAATTTGTGGAAATGAGCAGAGCACGTTTGAATGAGATCATGAAAACAGATTATCCTGAAGACGATGTCAAACGTGAATCACTGTATCTTGCAGATGTTATGGCTGCAGTAACAGATGATGACAAAACCAAACGTCCAAGTGTAGAAGCACTGCTTCATAACTTATTTGCCTATACTTATGTACTGCATGTTCATCCTACACTTGTCAATGGACTGACCTGCGGAAAAGGCGCAAAGGAACTCAGCGAACAGCTCCTTGGAAAAGATGTACTCTGGATCAATATCTGCAAACCCGGATATACGCTTGCACGTATCTGCTATGAGAAAATGAATGCTTATAAAGAAGAATACGGAAAAGATGTTCAGGTTCTTCTGCTCCAGAATCACGGAATTTTCGTTGCAGCAAATACTGTAGAGGAAATTGGAGTATTATTTGACGGCGTGATCAGTAAATTAGAGAAACAGGTAAAGAGAACTGCTGATGTCAGTGATGCTGTTACATCTGAAAAAGAACAGGCAGCAGAGAAGCTTTCCCGGTTACTGGGACATGCAGTAGAAGTTGTACCTGTAGCGGAAGCTGATAACTTCGTAAAAGATAAGGCAGCGGCTGCACCGCTTCTGAAACCGTTTACACCGGATCACATTGTATACTGTGGACCATATCCGTTATTTGTAGAGGATATTGACCAGGCAAAAGCTGCGCTGGATGCATTTATGGCAGAGAATGACAAAGAGCCAAGACTGATCCTGGTACAGGGAGTCGGTGCCTTTATCATGGAAGATGATAAGGGAAAAGCTGCAAAAGCACAGCTTCTTGTAAAAGATGCCATCAAGCTTGCAGTATATGCAGAAAGCTTTGGCGGTCCGCTTCATATGACAGATGATATTACATACTTTATCACACATTGGGAAGCAGAAGCATATCGCAGTAAGAAATAATATAATAAGGGGCTGTCTTTTTTTGACAGCCCCATTTTGTTGGTTTAAACACTATATTTTTAAAGGAAAAGGTTTATTTTCAGCAAATCTTATTTCTCTTCTTTTTTCTCTTTGGCTTTCCTGGATTCAGGAATATTTCCCTCACCATAGTAAGCTTTCAGATAGATTTCTTTCAGTTCAGACATTAATGGATATCTCGGGTTGGCACCGGTACACTGGTCGTTGAATGCCTGTTCGGTCATTTCGTCCAGAGTTTCAAGGAAGTACTTCTCGTCTACGCCATATTCTTTGATCGTATGTTTGATCTCAATAGTATCCATCAGTTCCTGCAGTTTCTGGAGAAGCTTCTCAAATACTTCGCTGTCGTTCTTGCCTGTCAGACCTATAGAACGGCCAATCTCAGCGTAACGTGCAAGTGTGTGCGGATACTGATACTGTGGGAAGGTACCCATCTTAGCCGGAACTTCGGCTGCATTATAGCGCAGAACATGAAGCAGAACCAGAGCATTTGCAATACCATGTGGAAGATGATGGAAAGCTCCCAGCTTATGAGCAAGAGAGTGGTTTACGCCAAGGAAAGCATTTGCGAAAGCCATACCAGCCATGCAGGAAGCATTTGCCATATGCTGTCTTGCTTCTACATCAGAACCATCTTTGTATGCACGTGGCAGATAGTTAAATACCAGTTTGATGGCATTTAATGCAAGACCATCTGTATAATCAGATGCCATCATGGAAGCATAGGCTTCAAGTGCATGAGTCATAACGTCGATACCGGAAGCACAGGTCAGTCCCTTAGGTGCGCTCATCATATTATCTGTATCAACAATAGCCATGTCAGGCATTAATTCATAATCAGCCAGAGGCCATTTGATACCTGTAGTCTTATCAGTAATGATAGCAAAAGGTGTTACCTCGGAACCTGTACCGGAAGATGTTGGAACAGCTATAAAGTAAGCTTTCTTACCCATATGCGGGAATGTGAAGATTCTCTTACGGATATCCATAAAGTCCATAGCCATATCATCAAAGTTGGCGTCCGGATTTTCATAGAGAACCCACATGATCTTGCCGGCATCCATTGCGGAACCACCGCCCATTGCGATAATGCAGTCAGGCTCGAACATTCTCATTGCAGCAGCACCGGCTCTTGCAGAAGCGAGAGATGGATCTGGCTCTACATCGTAGAAGCAGGTATGTACGATTCCCATCTGATCTAATTTATCTTCGATTTTTTTAGTATATCCATTCTTATAAAGGAAAGAGTCTGTTACAATAAAGCAGCGTTTCTTGTGCATAACAGTGCCAAGCTCATCCAGAGCAACCGGCAGGCAGCCTTTTTTGAAATAAACTTTTTCCGGTGTTCTAATCCAGAGCATATTTTCTCTCCTTTCAGCAACGGTCTTGATGTTGATAAGATGTTTCACACCTACGTTCTCAGATACGGAGTTGCCACCCCAGGAACCGCAGCCCAGAGTCAGGGACGGAACAAGTTTGAAGTTGTAAAGGTCGCCGATGCCGCCTTGAGAAGATGGAGTATTGATGAGGATACGACAGGTCTTCATAGCTGCTGCATGTTTTTCCATCTTTTCCTTCTCTCTTGTGTCAATGTAGAGAGCGGAGGTATGTCCATAACCGCCGTCAGCTACAAGCTGTTCAGCTTTGGCGATTGCTTCATCAAATGTTTTGGCCTTGTACATGGCAAGTACAGGGGAAAGTTTCTCATGTGCGAATTCTTCGCTGATATCTACAGATTCAACTTCACCGATCAGGATCTTTGTTTCAGGAGGAACTGCAACACCGGCCATCTCAGCGATAGTGGCAGCCTTCTGGCCTACGATCTTTGCATTCAATGCGCCATTGATAAGGATAGTTTTTCTTACTTTCTCTAATTCATCCGGTTTCAGGAAGTAACATCCTCTGTACAGGAATTCTTCTTTTACTTTCTTATAAATGCTCTCAAGAACAGTTACAGACTGTTCAGAAGCACAGATCATACCATTGTCAAAGGTCTTGGAATGGATGATGGAGTTAACTGCCAGACGGATATCTGCACTGTCATCAATGATAACAGGAGTATTTCCGGGACCTACACCTAAAGCAGGTTTTCCGGAAGAATAGGCAGCCTTAACCATTCCGGGACCACCTGTAGCAAGGATGATGTCTGCTTCACGCATAACCTGATTTGTCAGATCAAGACTTGGAACATCGATCCATCCGATGATTCCCTCCGGTGCACCGGCTTCTACAGCTGCCTCCAGAACAACCTTTGCTGCCTCAATGGTACATTTCTTTGCGCGGGGATGCGGACTGATGATGATTGCATTACGTGTTTTCAGTGCGATCAGAGTTTTGAAGATTGCAGTAGATGTCGGGTTGGTTGTAGGAATAACAGCAGCAATCAGACCGATCGGCTCAGCTATTTTCTTAATACCGTAAGCAGTATCTTCTTCAATCACACCGCAGGTTCTGGTATTCTTATATGCGTTGTATACATATTCGGCTGCGTAATGGTTCTTGATAACCTTATCTTCTACAATACCCATTCCTGTTTCTTCAACAGCATCTTTAGCAAGCGGGATACGTGCTTTGTCAGCAGCAGTAGCAGCAGCTTTAAAAATCTTATCTACCTGCTCCTGGGTAAATGTTGCGAAAATCTTCTGTGCCTCTTTCATGGCTGCAATCTTTGCAGTAAGGGCTTCAGGGGTGTCGATGATGGTTGGGATAGTGTTCTCTTTTTTTGCCATTTGGGAATCCTCCTGTTTGTGTTTTCGTTAAAAGTATTTACCGTGACCTGTTATGTTTTTATTATATAAATAAACTGATTATTTGGTCAACAGTAACATTAATATGAGCATAACGAAATATTATGGTGAAAATTGTGCATAATCACGTAAATAATGTGAATAAAATATCAATTGTCAGAATATATGAGAAAAATTTAACAATATATGTTCTGCTGGCAACTGAGAGAAAGTTAAAAAAATAACGTTAATAAATTAACAACCTCGATGATGCTATTATATGACTTTGTTAATCATTTGTCAATTACAAAGCATATGAAAAAGTTAACAAATACTAACTGTGAATTTCGTGAAAATATAACAATATAATTTGTAGAAGGATTTATGTTTTTCCATATGTTTGCAGGAGATTAAGAGTTACTGTGAACGGAGTGAACAGTAATGATTAAGAAAAATTAAGCCCCGTAAAATATGCGGGGCTTAATTTTTCTTAAGTTTCTATTTGTTTCAGGCTTTTCTGAAAGCGGCTCTCTTACGTTCTCTGGAATCCAGAAGTCTCTTACGGATACGGAGAGACTCTGGTGTAACCTCAAGAAGTTCATCCTGGTCGATGAAATCGATGGCCTGTTCCAGACTGAGAACTCTTGGTGGAGTTAATTTCAGTGCATCATCAGCGGAAGAAGAACGTGTGTTAGTCAAATGCTTTGTCTTGCATACGTTCAGCTCGATATCTTCGGCTTTACCATTCTGTCCGATAACCATACCGCTGTAAACCTTTGCACCAGGTCCGATAAACAGAGTACCACGCTCCTGAGCTGCGAACAGACCATAAGTAACAGCTTCGCCAGCTTCGAAAGCAATCAGAGATCCCTGTTTTCTGTACTGGAAATCTCCCTTGTAAGGAGCATATCCGTCAAACATGGTATTGATGATGCCGGTACCCTTGGTGGAAGTAAGGAACTCACCGCGGAATCCGATCAGTCCACGGGAAGGAATGTGGAATTCCAGACGGACAGTACCGTCACTGGCAGTACTCATACCCTGCAGCTCACCTTTACGTTCACTCAGCTTCTGGATTACAGTACCGGAAAATTCTTCCGGAACATCTACATAAGCGATTTCCATAGGTTCAAGTTTCTTTCCGCGCTCGTCTGTTTTGTACAGAACCTCCGGTTTACTTACTGCAAATTCATAACCTTCACGTCTCATGTTCTCGATCAGGACAGACAGATGAAGTTCTCCACGTCCGGAAACCTTAAAGGCTTCTGTTGTTTCAGTATCTTCTACACGAAGGCTGACATCTGTATTCAGCTCACGGTAGAGACGGTCACGAAGATGACGGGATGTGATGTATTTACCTTCCTGTCCTGCCAGCGGACTGTCATTTACGATGAAGTTCATGGCAATGGTAGGCTCGGAAATCTTCTGGAAAGGAATTGCCTCCGGGTTTTCTCCGCCGCAGAGAGTATCACCGATATGGATGTCTGCGATACCGGAAATAGCAACGATGGAACCAATAGTAGCTTCCTTTACTTCAACCTTATTCAGACCGTCAAACTCATAGAGCTTGCTGATTTTAACTTTCTTACGTTTGTCCAGATCATGATGGTTTAACAGAGTCAGTTCCTGGTTAACAGCGATTGTACCATTCTCAACTTTACCTACACCGATACGTCCCACATATTCGTTGTAGTCAATGGTGCTGATCAGAACCTGAGTATCTGCATCAGGATCTCCCTCCGGAGCAGGGATATATTTCAGAATAGCGTCAAACAGAGGAGCCATATCCTTAGGAGTATCGTTTAAGTCAATCACAGCATGTCCTGCTTTTGCAGAAGCATACAGGAACGGGCAGTCAAGCTGCTCGTCAGAAGCACCAAGATCCATAAGAAGTTCCAGAACTTCATCTACAACTTCGTCAGGACGAGCTTCCGGACGGTCAATCTTGTTGATACATACGATTACATGGAGATCAAGTTCAAGGGCTTTCTTAAGAACGAATTTAGTCTGAGGCATAGCACCTTCGAAAGCATCAACGAGAAGAATAACACCGTCTACCATTTTAAGTACACGTTCTACTTCGCCGCCGAAATCAGCATGTCCTGGTGTGTCGATGATATTGATCTTTGTATCTTTGTAATGAATAGCTGTATTCTTGGATAAAATAGTGATACCACGCTCACGCTCAATATCATTGGAGTCCATGACACGTTCCTGAACTTCCTGATTTTCGCGGAATACACCGCTCTGTTTCAGAAGCTGGTCAACCAGAGTTGTTTTACCATGGTCAACGTGGGCGATAATGGCTACGTTACGGACATCTTCACGTTTTGTTCTCATAAAATGATTTTCCTTTCCTCTTTAAGCTTTGAATGGGTAACTGTTCGGCACACTGGCTGAACAGTTACCGGAATTGTTAATATTCATGTGTTATCAGCAGGATTATTTTGCTGCAAAAGCATTTTTCAAGTACGATATAATCTTGCAGATGAATTTGTTCCTATTATTATGTGTTTTTTTTCAATAAGTTACCCGAATTTTCAGTTTACCACATTTTCGCCAGATTACAAGGTGTTAAAATAATTTTTTTTATTTTTGCAGATTCTGGTTCTAAATGAGAATGCCTGTACATAACCTTATAAAGAACAATACAAGGTACAGAGGAGCATATGCGGGATCGCTGAAAAAGCAGAGACGATTTACGGTCTGCACTGCAGGCAGGGATTCTGACACAGGTGCTCTACAGGGAAGGAGAACCACATTATGGCAGATAAAATTATTGAAAACAATCAGGTATCTATGATGGGCAAAATTGCAGCAGGCTTTACATTCAGTCATCAGGTCTTTGGAGAAGGCTTCTATATGACTGAGCTGCTGGTCAAAAGGCTCAGTGATTCGGAAGACAGGATTCCGGTGATGGTTTCTGAACGGCTGGTGGATGTAACGCAGGATTATATCGGAGAATATGTGGAAATCCATGGACAGTTCCGCTCATATAACCGCCATGAGGAGAAGCACAACCGTCTCGTGCTTTCAGTATTCAGCAGAGAACTGAAGTTTGTGGAAGAAGAGGATGAAACAGTTCCGGTCAATCAGATTTTTCTGGACGGATATATCTGCAAGCCACCAGTATACCGTAAGACTCCTCTTGGAAGAGAAATTGCGGATGTGCTGCTGGCAGTAAACCGTCCGTATGGAAAATCAGATTACATACCATGCATCTGCTGGGGCAGAAATGCCCGCTATGCATCTGCGTTTGAAGTTGGCGGTCATGTCCTGATCTGGGGACGTATCCAGAGCAGAGAATATATGAAACGGATCGGGGAAAATGAAACAGAGAAGAGAGTTGCGTATGAAGTGTCTGTGAGCAAGCTGGAATATATGGAATAAAATGTTACTGTTCACTCCGTTCTCAGTAACGTAGCCAAAATTCATTCCAGATTGCCTGCGGCAATGGAATTTTGGCTTGTATGACTCGGGATTTTGGCATATTTATGCCAAAACGCTTCGCGGGATAGTGGTGTATGAACAGTAACATAAAAATTACTGTCATGTGTCTGTTTACGCTGCAATCACCCTGGAATATATGATGATTGGTTACTGTAAACAGTAACACTTGCAATTCTTCATAAACTGCGGTAATATAAGCGTATTCAGATAACTATGGCAGCCTGCTGTTCCACGAAGCATTCCGGCGTGAATATGCCGGAAGCTCATCGCAGAAGTCGAAAACAGACTGCTGTTTATCATGTCTGTAATGACACAGAGAAGAAGGTACAATTTCAATAACGATAAGAGGAATTGTTTGTTATGGAAAAAGAATTTACAGAGGTTTACTGTGGCGGGGGAAAGGGAAAGACAACTCTGGCGATCGGTCAGTGTCTGAGAGCTTCCGCACAGGGTAAAAGCGTCATTATTATTCAGTTTCTGAAAGGAAGAGAGCGCAGGGAACTGGATTTTCTGGCGGAACTGGATAATCTGGATATTAAGATATTTCGTTTTGAGAAGCATGATGAAGGATATGAGGAGCTGAATGAGCAGGAGAAGGCAGAGGAGAAAACCAATATTCTTAATGCTTTGAATTTTGCGCGCAAAGTGATCGCAACGCAGGAATGCGATTTTCTGCTCCTGGATGAGATTCTTGCACTTCCGGATTACGGGATCACCACTGCAGAGGCAATCGGTGATATCCTGAAGATGAAGGACGAGAGTATGCATATTTTGCTTACGGGACGGACGTTACCGGACAGCCTGCGTAAATATGCAGACAGCATAACTACACTGACAACAGAGATTGTATAAGGTGTATAAAACCTGATTATTGTTTATGAATGGACAGTAATCTGTATGGAAATTACAGAAGAATAAAGGAGGAAGGCAAATGGCAATTTTTAAAGGTGCAGGTGTTGCAATCGTAACCCCTATGTATGAAGATGGCAAGGTTAATTATGATAAACTGGAGGAACTTCTGGAGTATCAGATTGCAAACAGTACAGATGCGATCATTATCTGCGGAACAACAGGAGAATCATCAACGATGACGCATGGAGAGCATCTTAAGACAATTAAGTTTGCAATCGACAAGGTAAACAAACGTGTTCCGGTTATCGCAGGTACAGGTTCCAACTGTACGGAAACTGCAATTATGATGTCAAAGGAGGCTGCTTCTTACGGTGCAGATGCACTTCTTATAGTGACTCCATATTATAACAAGGCGACTCAGAAAGGACTGATCGCTCATTATACAGCTATTGCAGAGGCAGTTCCGGAAACACCGATCATTATGTACAATGTTCCGAGCCGTACAGGTTGTAACATTCAGCCTGCAACAGCAGTAGCTCTGGCTAAAAATGTTAAGAATATTGTTGGTATCAAAGCAGCAAGCGGAGATCTTTCACAGATTGCAACCATGATGTCCATGGCTGATGGCTGCATTGAACTCTACTCCGGAAATGATGATCAGGTACTTCCGATCCTTTCACTTGGCGGACTTGGAGTAATTTCCGTACTTTCTAATGTAGCTCCTAAGGAAACACATGATATGGTTATGAAATTCCTTGAAGGAGATACAAAGGGTGCAGCAGAAATCCAGTTAAAGGCAATCCCGTTAATTCATGCATTGTTCAGTGAAGTAAACCCGATTCCGGTGAAAGCAGCCCTGAATCTGATGGGTAAAGAAGTGGGGCCACTTCGTATGCCATTATCCGAGATGGAAGATGCAAACAAGGCAAAACTTGCTGAAGAACTGAAGAATTTCGGAATAAAACTTGCATAAATATAATCGCAGGATTGTTCGGAAAATCAACTTGCCGATATACTGGAATTGAGAGGAATAGACAAATGGTAAAGATTATTATGCATGGCTGTAACGGTCACATGGGTCAGGTAATCTCCGGACTTGTGGAGAAGGATCCGGATGCTGAGATCGTAGCAGGTATTGATGTGGCAGATCAGGGAAAGAACAGCTACCCTGTATATACAAATATGGAAGAATGTCAGGTAGAGGCAGATGCCCTTATCGACTTCTCTTCTGCAAAAGCAACAGATGCACTTCTGGCTTACTGTGAGAAACGCAAACTCCCGATTGTATTATGTACAACCGGTTTAAGCGAGGAGCAGCTCGCAAAGGTGGAAGAGACATCTAAGAATGTCGCAGTTCTGAAATCTGCAAATATGTCTCTTGGAATCAATACTCTGATGAAACTGCTTCAGGATGCGGCAAAGGTTCTGGCAACAGCAGGATTTGACATGGAGATTGTTGAGAAGCATCACAGACTGAAACTGGATGCACCAAGCGGAACAGCACTTGCACTGGCTGACAGCATTAATGAGGCAATGGATAACCAGTATCATTATATCTATGACCGCAGCCAGAGACGTGAGATGCGGGATGATAAGGAAATCGGTATCTCAGCAGTCCGCGGTGGAACAATCGTAGGAGAACACGAAGTGATCTTCGCAGGTCCGGATGAAGTGATTGAATTTAAGCATACTGCATATTCCAAAGCTGTATTTGGAAAGGGTGCTGTTGAAGCTGCGAAATTCCTTGCAGGCAAACCGGCAGGAAGATATGATATGAGCGATGTTATCAGTGCAAAATAATCAGGAATGCAGTAAAAATTGATAACTGGTAATTTTCAGTATCTTTATAGCAGTGAAATAAAATATATAAAAGGAAAGTGTATCTGATGTTTCAGAACACTTTCCTTTTTTGTAATATTGGCCTGTATGCTGCTATAATAATTCTGATCAATGATTATATGCGTAAGTCAGCAATGTTCTGGAATCCTGCCAGCGGGCAGAAGATGAATCTGCACCCAGGACAACAGAAATATAGGTGTTTCCCCTTGCGGAATAAGAAAGTCCGACAAAACAATAGCCTGCTTTGTTGGTATAGCCTGTTTTCATACCCTGAACTCCCGGAACATTGCCGAGCAGGGCGTTGGTGGTGCCGATAGAATAGCTTCTGCCGGTGTTGAGATTAGAGAAAGAATAATAGCCGGTGCTCACCAGTTTGCGGAACATAGGCTTTTTGATTGCGTACTGGGCAATTTTTGCCAGGTCAGAAGCTGTTGTGTAATGGTTATACCCTGCATCCAGACCATTTGGGGTTGCGAAATGTGTATTCGTACATCCGATCTCTGCTGCTTTTTTATTCATTAATTTAACAAACTTTGCAGTGGAACCGCTGACGTGTTCGGCAATGGCAACTGCGGTGTCGTTGTGGGAGGGAAGCATCAGGGAATAAAGCAGATCTTTCAGATAAAATATTTCTCCTGTATTTGCATAAAGCTTGCTGGGTTCAATAGATGCTGCGTAAGGGGAGAACTTTACTTTTTCGTTTAATTTGCAGTTTTCAAGTGCAAGGATACAGGTCATAATCTTGGTTGTGCTGGCGTTGGCATGAGCAACATTTTCATTTTTGCCATAAATAATCTGACCGGTATCTGCATTCATGAGAAGTGCACAGTCAGAGGAAAGGAAATAATTTAATCCGGTGTGGGTGACAGTACCATTCTGGTTAAAGTAATAGTAAGTTCCCTTGATTTTGTGTTTTCCTGTAACTGCTTTTCCGTCTTTGCCGAAATAGTATTTCTTTCCGGATTTGTCAGTGTACCATCCGGTAACCATGGCACCGTCTTTACCGACATAGTAATAATTTCCTTTATATTTGATAAGAGAATTCTTTATCAGATATCCCTGAGATCTGGTTCCGAAATAATAATTTTTGCCTTTGATCGTATGCCAGCTGCACCAGCGGTGTCCGAGTTTGTTAAAATAATAGGTCTTTTTGTCAATTTTCAGAAATACATTTTTGGCGATGGTTTTATCATCATAGCGGTAAATCCAGTAATCGCCGTCTTTTACAAATTTTCCCGATGCTGCGATATCAGGTTTCTGAAGTGTGGATGCATAGATAGTAGAAACACTGCAGGTAAACAGCAGGAAAAGTGCAGCCAGAAATATGAAAACAGAGCTGCGAAGTGAATGGTTCCTTTTTCTTTTCATGATAACCCCCTGTAAATATGAGTTATAGATATTCCGTAAAATACTGCAGTCAATCCATCTCATTAATGAGTGAAATCCTGCTATAGCAATTTGTCGGTACGCTAGATTGTAGGAGTATATATGTACGGAGTAATCTGTTTTGTGTTATTTAAATCATAGCATGAAAAGTAAATTTTTTCCAGAATAGTATTGAGTTTTTGGTACATATTAAAAACATAATATAAAAACATGAAAAGACGGAGAGGTTCTGCTGCATGGACCGGCAGAATGCTTTCCGGGAACAGGAGATGAATATGGGAATAAAGGTAAAAAAGATTCTGACAGGTACAGCACTTATTATGTCACTGTGCATGTTCACAGCATGTGGGAATGCAAATAAAGCAGCTGATGAGGCAGACACAAACGAAGAAAATATGACGGATAATAAGACAGCAAACGATGATAACATGGAAAATAACGCAGGAGAAAACAATACAAATGGAAATAGCACATCAGGAAACAATGCGGCAGATAAAAATGTAAATAATGGTGGAACCGTCACAGACAATGGAACTGCCGCAGAGGATGAAGCTGCAGAAAATGAGACAAAACAGAATAGCAATGCAACAGATAACACTGCAGATAATACCAGAATTGATGAAAACAACAACGGTGACGGCACAGTATCCGGAGAATTGGGAAACAGCGTCAAAGATCTGGGCGAAGGGGTAGGTAATGCTGTAGAAGATGTGGGGGATGCTGTTGGTAATGCGGCAGAAGGAAGATAGACATCAGGAATAATTTATGGTATTATCGTGTTAAATTGGTAAAATTTAAATAGTGTATTCCCGAAGTTTTTATTGCATTTGTTTTTGCATCTAACTATAGCAATCATTGTAAATAATGCATATTGATTCAGCTCATCAGAGCGTGAAATCCGTTACTGTGAACGTCTTCCTTGTCTTTCGCACTCTGCTGAACTGTCTCAAATGCATTAATTTAAGAGGCTTGCTATAAGTACAAAAAGATTCTGAGAGTACATATAACGGATATGGAGGTACGGATTTCATGAAATTTCGCCCATGTATTGATATACATAATGGAAAAGTAAAGCAGATTGTAGGTGGAAGCCTTACGGACGTACAGGATCAGGCAAGTGAGAATTTTGTATCTGAGCAGGATGCATCTTTCTATGCAGAATTATATAAAAAGGCAGGGATAAAAGGAGGACATGTAATTCTGTTAAATGGTCATGACTCCCCATACTATGAATCAACAAAAGAACAGGCGATTCTTGCATTACATACTTATCCGGGAGGATTACAGATCGGCGGAGGAGTGAACCCGGAAAATGCAGGGGAATATCTTAGTGCAGGTGCCAGTCATGTAATCGTTACATCTTATGTATTTAAAGATGGAAGGATTTCTTGGGAAAATCTGAACAAAATGAAAGAGACTGTGGGAAAAGAGAAACTGGTTCTTGACCTGAGCTGTCGCAGAAAAGATGGAAAATACTATATTGTGACAGACCGCTGGCAGAAATTTACAGATGTCACTATGACACTGGATATTATGAAAGAACTGGGAAGTTACTGCGATGAGTTTCTGGTCCATGCAGTAGATGTGGAGGGAAAGGCACGTGGAGTTGAAACAGAACTTGCATCTCTGCTGGGGGAGTATAAAGGAAATCCGGTTACTTACGCAGGTGGAGTTGGCTCCATGAAGGATATTGAGGATCTGCGAAAATATGGAAAAGACAGACTGGATGTCACAGTAGGCAGTGCATTGGATCTTTTTGGCGGAAATATTTCATTCTCAGAACTGATTAAACTTTAACTAATTTTTATAGTAATCTCAGGAATCACAGTGAAAATGTACAGAACAATTACAGAATTTTTGCTATTTCCCCATAATGACAAAGGAACTTTAAAGTTATTTCTGAAGTAAACAGAAAAAATGTGAAATTTTAATAAAATAGTGTTAAAATTCAAAAATGTGTGTTATAATAGATTCATCAAACAGCAAAGGGGATGGAAGCATGAAGTTTATCATCAGCGGAAAAAATATTACAGTTACAGAAGGTCTTAAGACAGCAGTCCAGGACAAGCTCAGTAAACTGGAAAGGTATTTCACTCCTGACACCGAAGTTGTAGTAACTTTAAGTGTTGAAAAAGAAAGACAGAAAATTGAAGTGACAATCCCTGTAAAAGGAAATATCATTCGTTCCGAACAGGTAAGCAATGACATGTATGTATCAATCGATCTGGTAGAGGAAGTCATTGAACGTCAGCTTCGCAAGTACAAAAATAAAATCGTAGACAAACAGCAGGCAGCAGCCAACTTCCAGAAAGCATATCTGGACAAGGACTACGATGAGGATGAAGAAGTTAAGATCATCCGTACCAAGAAATTCGGAATCAAACCAATGTATCCGGAAGATGCATGCGTACAGATGGAACTGCTCGGACATAATTTCTTTGTATTCTACAATGCAGAGACAGAGCAGGTAAATGTAGTTTACAAACGTAAAGGCAATACTTACGGTCTGATCGAACCGGAATTCTAAATCTGCTTATAAGATCAAAAATATGAAACATAGACAGCCATAAAAAAGTTTTCATAAAGAAAAGCTTCCTTACAGAGAGACAGAATGCCTCCTGTAAGGGAGCTTTTTTGTCAGGAAAAATATATACCTTTAGCGCATAAGGAATGCTTTGACGCAGTGGCCTAAATATGTTAAAATATCAAAAGATATTATGAAATTTGTAACTGATCAGCAGTTAAAAAATTACAAGTTGAAATTCATTCCGGATTGCCTGTGGCAATGGAATATTGACTTGTATATTCTGTTGGAACGTTCTGTTGGAATGGATTGCTGAAGAATAGTTACCGAAATTTTATAAATGAAGAAGTGTAAAAAGAAGGAAGGAGCACAAAAATCATGAGAAAAGCCGGAGTATTAATGCCAGTTTCCGCACTTCCGTCCCGTATTGGTGCCGGAGAACTTGGAGAATCTGCATTCCAATTTATCGAGTTATTAAAGGAGAATCATGTAAAGATATGGCAGATACTGCCACTGAATCCGGTTGGCTATGGTAATTCCCCATACCAGCCATATTCCTCCTGTGCAGGGGATGAGTTGTATATCAGTCTTGATGCGCTTGCAGAGGAAGGTCTGTTAAAGGAACATCCAAAGGAATTTCAGGAGAGAGCTACAAGAGTAGATTATGAGGCTGTCCGCCAGTACAGAGAGCCTTTCTTAAGAACTGCGTTTGATGTTTTTACAGAGAAAAAGGGACAGGAAGAAACAGCATATAAAGAATTTGCTTCACAGGAATGGGTATATGAGTATGGTGTGTTCCGCGCATTAAAGAAAGCAAATAACGGAGAATGCTGGAATGACTGGCCGGAAGAATATAGAACCTGGCCGGAGAACAGACAGAAGTTACCGGCAGAGGTGGAGACAGAGGCACAGTATCAGATGTTTCTTCAGTATATTTTCTACACACAGTGGATGAAGGTGAAGAAGGCTGCAAACGATGCTGGAATCCAGATTATGGGAGATGTTCCTTTCTATGTGGGACAGGATTCTGTAGACGTATGGGGTGGAAAAGATAACTTTCTTCTTGATACAGATGGACGTCCGATCTTCATCGCCGGAGTACCGCCTGATTATTTCAGTGCTACAGGGCAGAGATGGGGAAATCCGATCTATGACTGGGAGCATATGAAGGAACAGGATTACAGATTCTGGGTGGACAGGATCGGCTATAGCAACAAATTGTTTGATATTATAAGGATCGACCATTTCCGGGCATTTGATACATACTGGAAAATTCCGGCAGACTGCCCGACTGCTATTGACGGTGAATGGATTGAGGCACCGGGATATGAGGTCATTGATACACTTCAGAAAGAAATTCCGGGATTAGATCTGGTAGCAGAGGATCTGGGACTGCTTCGTCCGGAGGTTCTGATGCTGAAAGATCATTATCATCTGAAGGGAATGAAGATTCTGATCTTCTCCATAGAAACAGGTGGAAAATATGCCCGAGATACCTTCCATGATGTGGAAAACATGATTTTTTACACAGGAACGCATGACAATGATACGATCATGCAGTGGTATGGAAATATGAGTGCCGCAGCCAGAAGAAAAATCCGCAGGATGTTAAAGAAGGCGGGAGCATCACAGGGCTCTGTCAAGGACAGATTCCTGCAGTATACCATGCAGAATCAGGCAGAATATGCGATCATTCCGTTGGCAGATATTCTTGGACTTGGAAAAGAGGGCCATATCAACACACCGGGAACCATTGGTTCTCCGAACTGGGAGTGGCATTTACCGGATTTTATACAGGCCAAAAAGGAACTGCAGAAATTTGGCAGACTGATCGTGGATACAAAGCGATAAATTTGTTACTGTTCACACACCACTATCCCGCGAGGTGTTTTGGTATGAATATGCCAAAATCCCGAGACATACAAGCCAAAATTCCATTGCCGTAGGCAATCTGGAATGAATTTTGGCTACGTTACTGTGAACGGAGTGAACAGTAACGTAAATTTTGGTGACTCCGTAATTTTCTTGGTTTGTTCATGAAAAATTCATTGTTTTCCATAACGGAAAGTGTTAGAATATACAAGTATTGTGTATTATAGTAAGCGTTTGTAATGTTCGCATGCTGCTGACATGTCTGCTGTGGACGGAGTGAACAGAAATTATTCCGCACAGTAGCAATTGTTATATGGCAGCAATGCTTGTATAAAAAAGAAATAAACAGGAGTAAAACCTAATATGAATATGTTTTCAAAAGTATTCGGGACCCGCAGCCAGCGAGAGGTTAAGCGTATCATGCCTCTGGTTGAGAAAATTGAGAGCCTGCGCCCGGACATGCAGAAGTTAAGCGACGAAGAACTCAGAGGAAAAACAAGAGAATTTAAGAAACGTCTTGAAGAGGGAGAGACACTGGATGATCTGCTTCCTGAGGCATTTGCGGTTGTACGTGAAGCAGGCAAGCGTGTTCTTGGAATGGAACATTTCCGTGTGCAGCTTATCGGTGGTATCATTCTCCATCAGGGACGTATCGCAGAGATGAGAACAGGTGAAGGTAAAACACTTGTCGCCACACTTCCGTCATATTTAAATGCACTGGAAGGCAAAGGTGTGCATGTCGTAACAGTCAACGATTACCTGGCTAAACGAGATGCGGAAGAAATGGGAAAGATCCATGAGTTTCTTGGCCTGACAGTCGGTGTTGTTTTAAATGATATGAAGCAGGATGAGCGTCGTGCTGCATACAACTGTGATGTTACCTATGTTACGAACAACGAACTCGGTTTCGATTATCTGCGTGACAACATGGTTATCTATAAAGAACAGCTGGTACAGAGAGATCTGCACTACTGTATCATCGATGAGGTCGACTCCATTCTCATCGACGAGGCACGTACCCCTCTGATCATTTCCGGACAGAGCGGTAAGTCAACCAAGTTATACGAGGCCTGCGATATCCTTGCTCAGCAGTTAGAGCGCGGTGAAGCCAGCCATGAGATGACCAAGATGGCAGCCATCATGGGTGAAGAAGTTATCGAGACAGGTGACTTCGTTGTAAATGAAAAAGATAAGATCGTAAACCTTACAGAGCAGGGCGTTCATAAGGTTGAGAAATTTTTCCATATTGAAAACCTGGCAGATCCGGAGAATCTGGAGATTCAGCATAATATTACACTTGCACTTCGTGCCCATAACCTGATGCATAAGGATCAGGATTATGTAGTTAAAGATGATGAAATCCTTATTGTTGATGAATTCACCGGACGTATCATGCCGGGACGCCGTTACTCAGATGGTCTTCATCAGGCAATCGAAGCGAAAGAGCATGTTAAGATTAAACGTGAGAGCAAGACTCTGGCAACCATCACTTTCCAGAACTTCTTTAATAAATATGATAAGAAGGGCGGTATGACCGGTACAGCTGTCACAGAGGAGAAAGAATTCCGTGATATCTATGCAATGGACGTTGTAGAGATCCCGACTAACAGACCGGTTATCCGAGTTGACCATGAAGATGCTGTTTATATGACAAAGAAAGAGAAATTCAACGCAGTTGTCAATGCTGTAGTGGAAGCTCATGCGAAACAGCAGCCTGTACTGGTCGGTACCATTACGATTGAAACTTCCGAGCTTCTCAGCCGTATGCTGAAGAGACAGGGAATCAAACATAATGTATTGAATGCCAAGTTCCATGAACTTGAGGCAGAGATTGTCTCACAGGCAGGTCAGGCAGGAGCAGTTACGATCGCCACTAACATGGCTGGTCGTGGTACAGATATCAAGCTGGATGATGTGGCAAGAAATGCAGGTGGTCTGATGATCATCGGTACAGAACGTCATGAGTCCAGACGTATTGATAATCAGCTTCGCGGACGTTCCGGACGTCAGGGAGATCCGGGTGAATCCCGTTTCTATATTTCCCTGGAAGATGACCTGATGCGTCTGTTCGGTTCTGAGAGACTGATGAAGATCTTTACATCTCTTGGTGTTGCAGAGAATGAACAGATTGAGCACAAGATGCTTTCCAATGCAATTGAGAAAGCTCAGGAGAAGATTGAGTTTAACAACTTTGGTATCCGTAAGAATCTTCTTGATTATGATCAGGTAAACAATGAACAGCGTGAGATCATCTACAAAGAACGTCGTCAGGTTCTCGACGGTGAGAATATGCGTGAAGCAATCTATAAGATGATCCAGGATACAGTGGATACCTATGTTGATATGTGTTTCTCTGATGATGTAGATTCTGAAGAGTGGGATCTGAATGAATTTAACGGTGTTCTTACTCCGATCATTCCGATCAGACCGCTTACAGCTGAGAGTGTAAAAGGCAAGAAACGCGATGAGATCAGACATGAACTGAAAGAAGAGGCAGTGAAGCTCTATGAAGAAAAAGAAGCAGAGTTCCCGGAACCGGAGCAGCTTCGTGAATTAGAGCGAGTTGTACTTCTGAAATGCATTGACAGCAAGTGGATGGATCACATTGATGATATGGAAATCCTTCGTCAGGGTATCGGACTTGCTGCTTATGGACAGAGAGATCCGGTTGTTGAATATAAAATGAGTGCATTTGATATGTTCAACGAGATGATCACATCCATTCAGGAAGATACTCTTCGTATGCTGTACCATGTACATGTAGAGCAGAAGATCGAGCGTGAACAGGTAGCTAAAGTTACCGGAACAAACAAGGATGACAGTGCCGGTCCTAAGAAACCGGTTCAGAGAAAAGAAATCAAAGTATATCCGAACGATCCCTGCCCATGTGGAAGCGGTAAGAAATACAAACAGTGCTGTGGACGTAAGAATAAGGCCTGACTCGTTTATCTCAGTTGAGAAGACTCCCATTTCTGTATGTGGTGAGTTCATTACTACAGAGCGGGCAGTAATGATTTTGTAAAAAGAACATTGTGAGCAGATCATGTCTGCTGCAAAATAAAAGGGCTGAATCATGAGGCCCTTTTATCGTGCGCAAAAACACGTTAGCGCGTTGAATTGGCAGATTGTGAATATCTGTCTGAACTGTTCAGTACATCCACAGCTATGTGATTATGATTGATGAACAGTCACATAACAATTCCATAAAGGGGGAAAAACAGTATGAAAAGAGAGTCTTTCGGCTCACGCCTTGGTTTTATCCTGGTGTCAGCAGGATGTGCCATCGGTATTGGAAACGTGTGGAAGTTTCCGTATATCTGCGGGGCATATGGAGGCGCGGCCTTTATCCTGATCTACTTATGTTTTCTGGTTATTCTCGGTATTCCGGTTCTGGTAGCAGAATTTGCGGTAGGACGGGGAAGCCACACAAGTGTTGCGAAATGTTTTGACAAACTGGCACCTGCAGGAAGCTGCTGGAAGCCATTGAAATTTATTGGTATTATTGGATGTTATATGCTGATGATGTTTTACACAACAGTAGGAGGATGGATGATCTACTATTGTGTGAAGAGTCTGCGGGGAGATTTCGTTGGAGCGACTCCGGAAGCAGTAACACAGTCTTTTTCCGATATGCTGGGAAATGCACCGACGATGATGTTATGGATGGTGATCATCTGTCTGATTGGATTTGCAGTCTGTTTCATGGGATTGCAGAATGGTATTGAAAAAATCTCCAAAGTAATGATGAGTGCACTGCTTATCATTATGGTGATCCTTGCGGTTCATTCAGTAATGATGGAAGGCGCGGGAGAAGGAATCAGCTTCTATCTGATTCCTGATTTTCAGAAGATTAAGGAAGCAGGAGTTGGTAATGTAGTATTTGCGGCATTGAGTCAGTCATTCTTTACATTATCTATTGGTATTGGTGCCATGCTGATCTTCGGAAGTTATCTGGACAAATCCAGAAGCCTTACCGGAGAGGCGGTAAGCATCACCGTACTCGATACTTTTGTTGCGCTGACAGCAGGATTTATCATTATTCCGGCGTGCTTCTCCTATGGAATCCAGCCGGATGCAGGTCCAAGCCTTATCTTTATCACTCTGCCCAATATTTTTGCAAAGATGAGCGGAGGGGCTTTGTGGGGAAGTCTGTTCTTCCTGTTTCTGACATTTGCTGCGGTTTCAACGATCATTGCTGTATTTGAGAACCTGATCGTGTTTAATATGGAACTGTTTGGCTGGAACCGTAAAAAGAGTGTTGTTGTCTGCGCAGTTCTTGTTGTGATCTTAAGCATTCCATGTGTGCTTGGATTCAATGTACTTTCCGGATTCCAGCCATTCGGAGATGGAAGCAACATTATGGATCTGGAAGACTTTATTGTTTCTAATAACCTTCTTCCTCTTGGAAGTCTTGGTTACCTTCTGTTTTGTACCAGAAAGAACGGATGGGGATGGGACAATTTTATTGCAGAGGTGAATGCCGGTACAGGCATGAAATTCCCGAAATGTCTGAAAAATTATGTTGCCTATGGAATTCCGGCGATTATCATTGTGATCTATCTGAAAGGTTACTATGATAAATTTGCAGGTCTGGGAACAGCAGCACTGGCCGGATGGATGATCGTGGCACTGGTACTGCTGGGATTCGTATTCTACTGTGCGACAGCGAAGAAGAAAGTGAAACAGTAAGCGGAGCGCGAATATCTGCCCGACCTGAGAACAATAAAAGATGTAATTATGTCTGAGAAGAAAGATTCTTTCAGACATGGTTACATCTTTTTTGTGTTATGGAATTGTTGTGTAAAGGTAGTGGATGCATTATTTTAGAGGATTGCTATAATGAGGCAGTTCTTCGCTGGGGTTGGTTTTGAACTGTTTACGGTATGCCCGGGAAAAAGTGCTGTATTCTGCGAACCCGCTTTCCTGTGCTGCTTTTGTCACAGGCATTCCATTTGAAATCAGAGTACGTGCCATAAGAAGCCGCTTGTTTACAATATAATTATGAAGGGTATAGCCGGTTTCTTGTTTGAACTTCCGCATCAGATGGTATTTGCTTACATAATATCTGGCAGAAAGCGTTTCTACAGACAGATCTTCTTTCAGATTGTGGTTGATATACTGAAGGATACTGGCAATCTGCGAGTCAAAGGTGTAGGATTTTTTATCAAAAATGTACTGCTTTTCCAGAAAGATACGGTTCAGATAAACCATAAACTGAAGAAAAAGTGACTGTGTCAGGATTTCCCTTCCATATTCATCGGATTTTGCAGAATTTTCCAATTCAAACAGGATGTCTTTCATCTTTTCCTGAAGAGCAGAATTCAGACGTACCAGATTGTAGCTTCTGTCATTTGCTTTCTGGAAGCATTTCAGCAGTTCCTGCCAGGGAATATCGTTTTGGATCCAGAGAATAAAACGTTCATATGGAACAGATGGATCAATCTCCGGGCGGTGGATGGCATGGCGGTTTACCAGAAGAATGTCCCATGGTTTCAGTTGATAAGCTTTTCCTTCTATATGATAAGCAGCCTTGCCGGAGATGAAGATAACTACCTTGTGAAAATCATGATAATGGTAAGAGAATTCCTTTCTGGTCTGGTCTTTAAGATGAAAAAGTCGGAATTGTTCGTTCAGGTATCCTGTTTTTTCTGTTTGATAGAACTGTTCTGATAATAACATATCTGCCTCCGATATCTGCAATGATTATTTAATCGAATCAAGCAAGTCCCCTGTGGAGATTGTGAAAAGAAATAAGCAGTGGAAAGCAATAAGCGGAGGGAAAAGTTTGATTCATGGTATAATCATATCATTTAATGCGCAAATGTACAATTATTACTAAGAATGTAACAAATAGTAACGAATATATTTTATAATTTCTGAGAAAATATGCTACAAAGATATTGACATTATTACACGATAATAGTATCATACAATTACAAAGTAATCGTAAAAACTTTGTAACTATTTCGAAATAGGGTAAAGAAATAGAAAACTGAACAGAGAGGAGTGATGCTGCTGTAAGGCTGTTATATCAGAGAACTGATATAATGGTCTTTTTTGTAACACTTACAGAGCATTTTTTGCAATATTTCAAGCATTTTACTCTATATACATGGTAAAAATAATAGAATATAATGACTGTAAAGTCAGGATGTGATATGAGAAAATTGCCTGACACAAAATTTAACCGAATCAAATAAGTCCCCTGCTTCAATTGCGAAGAGCAATAAGCAGTGGGTGGGGACTCAGACAAGTGGCGAAGTGAGTTGGAAAGATTGCCCGACAATTGATTATCGATGCAGATACAAAAGCGGGAAGTATCCGGGATTATAAATTAGAAGGAGAGATATGGTTATGGCAAATACAATTATTATGAGTAAATATCAGGGACTTGGAAACGATTATTTGATTCTTGATCCGAAGAAAAATCAGGTACAGCTTCAGGGAAAGAAGATTGCACTTCTCTGCCAGAGAGGATTTGGGCTTGGCGCTGACGGTGTGCTCTATGGACCGGTAGAAATTGATGGGAAATTGGGTGTGCGTATTTTTAATGCAGACGGAAGTGAATCTGCCATCAGTGGAAACGGCGTGCGTATTTTTGCCAAATATCTGATGGATAATGGATATATTACTGAGAAAAAATTTGACATTGAAACTATGTCAGGCACGATTCATGTGGAATGTCTGAACAGCCGGGCAACGGAATTTAAAGTAAACATAGGAAAACCATCTTTTATCTCCAGCGATATCCCTGTTTCCGGTGAAGTTCGTGAAGTAATTAAGGAGAATTTCGTATTCCATGGAAAAGAATACAAGGCTACCTGCCTGACAGTTGGTAATCCACACTGCATTATTTTTACAGACAATGTAAGTGCAGAAGCTGTAAAGAATCTGGGACCTTATGTGGAAAATGCAGATGAATTTCCGGAGAGAATGAACCTGCAGATCTGCCGTCAGGTCGACAAGGGAAATCTGGAGATTGAAATCTGGGAAAGAGGCTCCGGATATACAAAGGCTTCCGGAACAGGAAGCTGTGCGGCAGCAGCGGCAGCCTATAAGCTGGGGCTGGTAGAATCCCGTATTAATGTAAATCAGCCAGGCGGAATGATACAGATCGATATGGAAGAGGACGGAACTATCTATATGACAGGAACAGTGGGATATATTGCAGATATCAGTGTTGCAGAGAGCTTCTTCTCGTAAATTATACAGGCTTTATGCGCAATTCAGTGTAAAGTATGATTACCCACAGTGTGAAATGTAACGATAAATGATCATTTCACACTGTGGGTAATTCTTTGTTTGTAATTTGCTTAAAGATATGGTATTATTTTAAACGAATTATTTACTAGGACTGCTATAATCTATAGCAATTCAGTCGGTTATCCACAGGGAGTCCGACAGAGAATATTTATAATAAGAAAGTGGGTGAAGCTGTGGTTGAATTAGACCAGTTCAAGAGCATTCTTGCGACTTATACAGAACCATTAGTGGAAGTGAGGGATTCACTTTGACCTGGCTAACAAAGAGCAGAAGGTCGAAGAATTAGAGCGCGAAATGGAAGCGCCTGATTTCTGGGATGATGCAGAAGTTTCCCAGAAGAAAATGAAAGAATTAAAAGACATGAAAGATGACATGGAGACCTATCAGAATCTGGTTACACAGATGGAAGATATGGAAACCATGATCGAGATGGGATATGAGGAGAACGATCCTGCACTGATTCCTGAGATTCAGGAAATGCTGGATGAGTTTCAGAAGGATTTTGACAATATCCGTATCAAGACACTTCTTTCCGGAGAATATGACAGTGAGAATGCTATCATTAAGCTGAATGCAGGTGCAGGCGGAACAGAGGCCTGTGACTGGTGCGGTATGCTTTACCGTATGTACAGCCGCTGGGCAGATAAGAAAGGATTTACTCTGGAAGTGCTGGATTATCTGGACGGCGATGAGGCAGGTATCAAATCTGTTACTTTCCAGGTAAACGGAACAAATGCTTACGGTTATCTGAAATCAGAGAAGGGAGTTCACCGTCTGGTGCGTATTTCTCCTTTCAATGCAGCAGGTAAGCGACAGACATCTTTTGTATCCTGTGATGTTATGCCGGATATCAAGAAGGATCTGGATGTAGAGATCAATGACGATGAGATCCGTATTGATACTTATCGAAGCAGTGGTGCCGGCGGTCAGCATATCAACAAGACATCATCTGCCATCCGTATCACACATTATCCTACCGGAATCGTGGTACAGTGTCAGAATGAACGTTCTCAGCACATGAATAAAGATAAAGCCATGCAGATGCTGAAAGCCAAGCTGTATCTTCTCAAGCAGCAGGAGGCAGAGGAAAAACTCTCCGGTATCCGCGGTGAGGTGACAGATATCGGATGGGGAAATCAGATCCGTTCTTATGTTATGCAGCCATATACCATGGTAAAGGATCATCGTACAAACGAGGAGACCGGAAATGTGGATGCAGTACTTGACGGAGGAATTGATATTTTCATCAATGCATATCTGAAATGGATCGCACTGAAGAAATAAAAGAATAAAAAAGGCTGTCTGAAATCAGGACAGCCTTTTTCGTGTTGAGGCATAATGATTTTACACAATGATTCAGCAGAATATATTTCTTGCGTATTTTTGTGTGGTGTGATAATATATCCAGTGTGTAAAAACAAATGTCTTTAAAGAACGGACAGGTAAATTGATATGCAGAAACCAGTAACAGAGAAAAAGAAATATTTTGTAGTGAGGGAACGAGCAGTTCCGGAAGTCCTGCTGAAGGTGGTGGAGGCAAAGAAGCTTCTGGACTCCGGCAAAGTGGACACTGTACAGGATGCAGCAGAGCGCACAGGAATCAGCAGAAGCTCTTTCTACAAATACAAAGATGATATTTTTCCATTTCATGAAGAGACAAGGGGAAAGACGATCACCTTTATTATCCAGATGGACGATGAACCGGGGCTTTTGTCGGTTGTCCTGCAGACGATTGCACGGTTTCATGGAAACATTCTCACCATTCATCAGAGTATTCCTATCAATGGGGTTGCCACACTTACTCTGAGTGTGGACATTCTTCCGGGCGAGGGGGATGCAGAAGCAATGGTAGAGACGATTGAACAGAATGAAGGAATTCATTATCTGAAAATATTAGGCAGGGAGTAAAAGAAAATGATCAATGTAGCAATTTTAGGATATGGCACAGTTGGAAGCGGCGTATTTGAAGTATTAAATGAAAATAAAGAGAGCATTTCCAGACGTGCGGGACAGGAACTTCATGTAAAATATGTTCTGGATCTTCGTGATTTTCCGGGACAGCCGGTAGAGAAGGTTCTGGTCCATGATTATGAACAGATCGTCAGTGATCCGGAAGTAGATATTGTAGTAGAGGTTATGGGCGGTGTGGAGCCTGCTTATACTTTTGTAAAGAAGGCACTTCTGGCAGGAAAAAATGTCTGTACTTCCAATAAGGCTCTGGTTGCAAAGCATGGCCGCGAGCTGATGGATATTGCAAAGGAAAAGAGCATTAACTTCTTATTTGAAGCAAGCTGTGGCGGCGGAATCCCGATCATTCGTGTCATCAATTCTTCCCTTACAGGAGATGAGATTGACGAAGTAACCGGTATCCTGAACGGAACTACCAACTACATGCTTTATAAGATGAGCACAGAAGGCTGTGAATTTGACACTGTATTAAAGGAAGCACAGCAGAAGGGTTATGCAGAGGCAGATCCTACCGCCGACGTGGAAGGATACGATGCATGCCGTAAGATCGCAATCCTTTCCTCTCTTGCTTATGAGAGATATTTTGATTTTGAAGATATTTATACAGAGGGAATTACAAAGATCACACCTGAAGATATGGAGTATGCTGCGAAGCTTGGCAGAACCATCAAACTTCTTGGAACCAGCCGCAGACTGGCAGATGGAACCTGTTATGCAATGGTAGCACCGTTTATGCTCGGCCAGAACAGCCCTCTTTACAGTGTAAATGATGTGTTTAATGCAGTATTTGTACATGGAAATATGCTTGGAGATGCCATGTTCTATGGAAGCGGTGCAGGTAAACTGCCTACAGCAAGTGCTGTAGTTGGTGATATTGTGGATGCCGCAAAACATCTCCATGTTAATATTGTGACAAACTGGAACAGCACTCCGGCAGTACTGAAACCACTGGATGAAGTGACAGGAAAGTTTTTCGTGAGAATCAAAAAAGAAGCAGCAGAAGAAGTGAAGAAGGTATTTGGTGATGTTGAGATCATCAGCCTGGGACAGCTTCCACAGGAATGTGCATTTATCACTGATGAAATGACACAGGGAGCATTTGAAGAGAAACTGGCTCAGATCGGAGATCAGGTACTTGCAAAGATTCGAGTTAAAGATTGATAAACTGACAGATTTCGTGTATCATATAGTGTGCCTGATAAGGTGGACACTGATACAATACTTCAGATAAATATTTGTACAGTGATTACTGTAAACAGAACAGGAAAGGGAAGATATGAGAATCTTCTCTTTCCTGTAAACTTATTATGGAGGAAGTAAAACAATGTTGATTGTCAAGAAATTTGGCGGTACATCGGTTGCAAATAAAGAACGTATCTTTAATGTTGCCAACCGCTGTATAGAAGAGTACAGAAAAGGAAATGACGTGGTTGTCGTTCTGTCCGCAATGGGGAAATATACGGATGAACTGATCACTATGGCAAGGGATGTCAATGAGAAACCGCCGAAAAGAGAGATGGATATGCTCTTTACCATCGGAGAACAGATGTCTGTTGCACTGATGGCAATGGCGATGGATAAACTGGGAGTTCCTGCGGTTTCCCTGAATGCTTTTCAGGTTTCCATGCATACGACAAGCAGTCATGGAAATGCACGTTTAAAAAGAATTGATACAGAGCGTATCAGAAGAGAGCTGGACAGCAAAAAGATTGTAATAGTTACCGGCTTTCAGGGAGTTGACAAGTATGATGATTATACGACTCTTGGAAGAGGCGGTTCTGACACAACAGCGGTTGCTCTTGCGGCTGCTCTTCATGCAGATGCCTGTGAAATCTATACAGATGTAGATGGTGTTTACACAGCAGATCCGCGTAAGGTTCCGAAAGCAAGAAAGCTCAAAGAGATCACTTACGATGAAATGCTTGACCTTGCGACTCTCGGGGCAGGTGTGCTTCACAACCGTTCTGTGGAGATGGCGAAGAAATATGGCGTGCCGCTTGTGGTACGTTCAAGTTTAAACAACAGTGAAGGAACTGTGGTAAAGGAGGAAGTTACAGTGGAGAGAATGTTGATCAGCGGTGTTGCGCTGGATACAGATGCAGTGAGAATTGCGGTAATCGGATTAAAGGATGAGCCGGGTGTAGCTTTTAAATTATTTGATACCCTTGCGAAGAAGAATATTAATGTAGATGTGATCCTGCAGTCTATCGGACGTGCGGGCAGAAAGGATATTTCTTTCACAGTCGATGGAAATGATCTGGATGATGCAGTTGCAGTTCTGGATGCAAATCAGGCAAGACTTGGATTTGCAGAGCTTCATTCTGAGAGAAATATTGCGAAGCTTTCCATCGTAGGTGCAGGAATGATGAGTAATCCCGGAGTAGCTGCAAAGATGTTTGAGAGCCTCTATAATGAGGGCGTAAACATCAACATGATTTCTACATCCGAGATTCGTGTGACAGTTCTGATCAATGAAAAGGACGGCGTGCGCGCAATGAATGCAGTACATGATGCCTTTGGTCTGGCAGACTGATTTAGGAGAATTACATGACATCGAGACGTGAATTAAAAAACTATGCGAAGCAGGCCATGTCAGGAAAATATGGGATACTGATCCTGGCATTTGTTGCAGTTCAGGCACTGGCTCTGATCAGCAGCATGATATCCTCGGCTTTATTTCCGGGAGAGGAAACAATTGATATTGTGCTGTCGTATGCATTTACATTTATTCTGACTCTGCTGATCAATGTGGTAGCGGCAGGTATGAATTATATGTATCTGAATATTGCCAGAGGGAAAGTATATTCATTAAATGACCTGTTTTATTTTTACAGACATCATCCGGACAGAGTGATCGTTGCCGGATTTTTTATGGCAGTACTGAATCTGCTTACTATGCTGCCCTATACGATTTACAGTAATGCGAATCTTCCGGGTGAAGATGCTTCTGTGGAGGTGCTGATCACCTGGCTGTATACAGGTGTTGTTCTGATGATCGTTGGAATGATTGTTTATCAGATTCTGGTCATTCCTCTGGAGATGACTTATTATATTCTGGCAGATAAGCCGGAATTGAAAAGTACAGAGGCTATGAAAGAGAGTCTGGAGATGATGCATGGAAACTTCGGAAGATATCTGATGCTGAAGATAAGCTTTATCCCATTGATGTTTCTTTCTGTTTTTACATTCTATATTGCACTCTTGTGGATATTTCCATATATGGCCATGACAGAAGTAATGTTCTATCGTGATCTGACAGGGGAGCTTAAAGTGCAGAAAGAGGAAGAAGAACGTGTGGCACGAGACTATGTGAATCCTATGTTTGACAGCTATTCACAGAGTGAACAGCCACAGGAAGAACAGACACATCCGCAGCAGTTCTGGCGTATGCCGGAAGAACCGGTTTCTTATGAAAACGAAGATGAACAGAACATTACAGACAACACAGAAATGCAGAATGTTCAGGCAGATATGGATGATAAAAAAGAGCAGAATGATTCATCACCAAAAGAAGAGGAAGAAGACAACGAACCGAAACCATGGGATGAATATTTTGACAGTCTGAAATAAAAATACAGTTTATTAAATTGAAGACCTTTTTGCTATGATAAGTATTATGATATCAGGGTTAAAATACCTTTTGGCCCTGACATCATATTGTCAGAAGAAAAAGGCCTTTTCTATAGCAATTCAAGAAAAGGGAAAGGGTTTTTACGATTATGAATACAAATGAGATCAGTGGAAAGCGTCAATTGGAATTTTTGGCAGATTTTGATTATATCAGAGAGGCAGGAACTGCAGGAGAAGAAAAAGCAGCAGAAAGGATTCAGAAAACTCTGGACAGTTTTGGCGTGGAGAGTCATCTGGAAGAATTTTCTTTTGATACCTTTCAGATAAAAAAAGCAAAGCTGAAAGTAACAGAGCCATACACAAAAGAATACACAGTAACCGGATATGGAAGATGCGGAAACACAGCAGAGGACGGGCTGGAAGCACCATTTGCGTATGCAGAGAACGGTGATGATATCAGCCTTGCACATGTCAGCGGAAAGATTGTCATGGTAAATGATCCGGTGAGAAAAGATATGTACCGGAAGCTGGTGAAAGCCGGTGCTGTGGGATTCATCAGTATTGCAGGTTCTCCGTTAGATGAAGGCGTGGATCTGGTTCCACGTGCATACGCTCTGCCAAAGAATCTGCCGGGAGAAGAGAAAAAAGAAGCAGGAAGAGAAGCTGTCAATTATGATAACAGGATTCCTGGCGTAAGCATTCATTATAAAGATGCCATCGAACTGGTGACGAAGGGTGCATCTCAGGTATGTTTATCTGTAGAGCAGGAGATAGTAACACGTACATCCCGTAATGTAGTGGCACGTATCGAGGGGACAGATAAGGCAGAGGAAATCCTGACTCTGACTGCACATTATGATTCTGTTCCGGAGGGACCGGGGGCGTATGATAATATGTCCGGAGCAGCGATCATTATGGAACTGTGCAGATATTTCCATGCACACAGACCACGCAGAACAATGGAATTCATATGGTTTGGAGCAGAAGAGAAAGGTCTGCTGGGAAGTCAGAATTATATCAAAATTCATGAAAATGAACTTTCGGCACATCGTTTTAACATGAATGTAGATCTTGCCGGACAGCTTGTTGGCGGAACTGTGGCAGGTGTCACAGGTGATGCGTCTGTCTGCAACATGATTACATACATGGCTCATGAAATCGGTATCGGAATGTCAACGAAGAACCAGATATGGGGAAGTGATTCCAATACTTTTGCATGGAAAGGAATCCCTGCAATGACGCTGAACAGAGATGGGTTTGGCATGCATACCCGTCACGACACCATTGCACTGCTGTCAGACTGGTCACTGGAGAGAAGTGCAGTTCTGCTCGGCTATATTGCAGACAGACTGGGAAATATTGAAAGCTTTCCGTTTGAACGGAAAGTGCCGGAGGAATTTATTGCACAGCTTAATGAATATTTTGGGTAATTTACTTTTTATACGCTGTTATCCGGCGGGACTTTGACATATGTATGCCAAAATCCCGCACTTGACAAATCACTGCCAGATTGATACCCTATCACAAGAGCGTTTTTGATGATAAAAAATCAATCTGAATTCTGACAAGTGTGCCGACAAGTTGATTCTTGAAACAATCTTGCAGGATAAATTTTTTTATTTCAAGGCGGAGGAAGGAGGCGTAGCGGTGGCTACGGCGACCGACGACAACGCGGAAATAAGAAATTTAGACGCAAGATTGTTCGAGAAATCAACTTGTTGGCACACAAGCAACAAGAGGAGAGAAACAAATAATGGATATTATTCAGGTAATCACACAGGAATTGAAGGTGGAGAAATGGCAGGTAGAAGCCGCAGTCAAATTAATTGACGAAGGCAACACCATCCCATTCATTTCCCGATACAGAAAAGAAGCAACAGGTTCCCTTAATGATGAGCAGCTTCGTACACTCTTTGAGAGACTGACGTATCTGAGAAATCTGGAAGATAAGAAGAATCAGGTATTAAAGAGCATCGAAGACCAGGGCAAGCTGACTGAGGAACTGAAGAAACAGATTCTGGATGCCCAGACACTGGTTGTAGTAGAGGACTTATACAGACCATATCGCCCGAAACGTCGTACCCGTGCGACAATTGCCAAAGAGAAAGGGCTGGAACCACTGGCAGATATCATTCTTCTGCAGATGACAGACAAGCCGGTAGAAGAGGAAGCCAGGGCGTATGTCTCCGAAGAAAAGGGTGTTAAGAATGTTGCAGAAGCATTGAACGGAGCTAAAGATATTATTGCAGAGCGTATTTCCGATGAAGCAGACTATCGTATCTACATCCGTAACCTGACAACAAAGAACGGAAGTATTTCTTCCACAGCAAAGAATGCGGAAACTCAGTCTGTATATGAGATGTATTATGAATTCGAGGAGCCGGTCAGGAAACTGGCAGGACACCGTATTCTTGCGTTAAACCGTGGTGAGAAAGAGAAATTTATCACTGTTAAAGTAAATGCACCGGAGGAAGACATTCTTCGTTATTTGAATAAGAGAGTGATCAAAAAAGACAACCCGAATACAACTCCGATTCTGAAAGCAGTTGTAGAAGACAGTTACAAACGTCTGATCGGACCGGCTATCGAGCGAGAAATCCGCAGTGACCTTACTGATAAGGCAGAAGACGGCGCGATCCATGTATTCGGCAAGAATCTGGAACAGCTTCTGATGCAGCCTCCAATCGCAGGCAAAGTCGTACTTGGATGGGACCCTGCGTTCCGTACAGGCTGTAAGCTGGCAGTTGTAGATGCAACAGGTAAAGTTCTGGATACAACAGTTGTTTATCCCACAGCTCCGACTACTGAGAAAAAGATCCGTGCTGCCAAGGATACAGTGGAAGGTATGATCGAAAAATACGGTGTATCCCTTATTTCAGTAGGAAACGGTACGGCATGTCGTGAATCCGAGCAGGTGATCGTAGATATGCTCAAAGAAATCCCGGAAAAAAAGGTGCAGTATGTTATCACAAATGAGGCAGGAGCATCTGTGTATTCTGCAAGCAAACTGGCGACAGAGGAATTCCCGAACTTTGATGTAGGACAGAGAAGTGCGGCTTCCATTGCAAGACGTGTACAGGATCCGCTTGCAGAACTGGTTAAGATCGATCCGAAATCTATCGGTGTGGGTCAGTATCAGCATGATATGAACCAGAAGAAACTGGATGAAGCATTAAGCGGCGTTGTAGAAGACAGCGTAAATAAAGTTGGTGTAGATTTAAATACAGCATCTGCATCTCTGCTTGAGTATATTTCCGGTATCAGCAAAGCAATTGCCAAAAATATCGTAGCTTACAGAGAAGAGAACGGTCAGTTTACAGACAGAAAAGAACTTCTCAAAGTAGCGAAATTAGGACCGAAGGCATTTGAACAGTGTGCAGGTTTCATGCGTATTTCAGGTGGAAAGAATCCTCTGGATGCAACAAGTGTACATCCTGAGAGCTATGAAGCAGCATCTGCACTTCTTTCAAAACTTGGATATAAGCCAAATGATGTTGTGGCAGGAAATCTCCTTGGACTTTCCCTGCAGGTAAAAGACTATAAGAAGATGGCAGCAGAACTGGGAATCGGTGAGATCACACTTCGTGATATTGTAAAGGAACTGGAGAAACCGGCCCGTGATCCTCGTGATGACATGCCGAAACCGATCCTTCGTTCAGACGTTCTTGAAATGAAAGATCTGAAAGAAGGAATGGTGCTGAAGGGAACTGTCCGTAATGTTATTGATTTCGGTGCATTTGTAGATATCGGTGTACATCAGGACGGTCTGGTGCACATTTCCGAGATGACAGAGAGATTTATCAAACATCCTCTGGAAGCGGTGAGTGTAGGGGATATCGTAGATGTAAGAGTAATCGGAGTTGATATGAAGAAAAAACGTATCAGCTTATCCATGAAAGGATTAAATAAATAACATCAATAAAACAGGGATTACCACTGCAGACCGGATATCTGCAGGAGTGATCCCTGTTTTTGGGGGTACTGCTGTCTGCAGTAACAGTTATTCTGTTTCCCGGTGTGATGTGAGGTGTTCTTCAAGGCTGCGTGCTGCAATGCTCTGTGGCCTTTTTACATTGCGGATCAGACAGATCTTTCGTTCAGGAAGAGGCTCTTCAATGGGAATCTGGACGATTTTCCCCTGAGCAATATGTTCAGCAGCAAGCTCTTCAGGGAAGAATCCGATTCCCAGGTTGTGCTGCACCATAGGGAAGATCTGGTCAGTAGTTGCCACTTCCATATCAGGTGAGAAGGGAAGGTTATGGCGCATAAAATACTGTGTATATAATTCTCTTGTACTGCTTCCGGGAGCAATCCCGATCAGAGGGATATCCTGCAGATCCTGAAGACAGTGTTTGTTGGAAGCTGTTTCCGCATATTCCTCTCCACCTATAAGGATCTCGCGGAAAGAATAGAGGGGAATTCTCTGAAGTGGTTTTTTCAGAGCGACAGGTGTGGTAACTACTGCAAAGTCTACCAGACCGTTTTCCAGTGCCTGAACTGCCTGTGGTGTGGAATGATTAGAAATCCTCAGCTTCACATGTGGATAACGGTGATGAAAGACTTCCAGTTCGTTCAGCAGGAATAAACGCAGTGCGATTTCACTGGCACCAATATTTACAAGTCCGCTTTCCAGACCTTTATCTTTGAGAAGTTCATTTTCTCCTGATACAAGCTGTTCTATTGCAATTGATACATGTTCAAAAAGTCTTTCTCCTTCAATGGTCAGCTGTACTCCGCGATTGGAACGGATAAAAAGTTTACATCCCAGCTCATTCTCCAGAATATTCATACACCGGGTAATGTTAGGCTGATTGTTTCCCATAACGTCGGCTGCTTTGGAAAAACTCTTATACTGGGCAACATAGTAAAAAATACGATAATAATCAAGAATCATGATACAGTCGGCTCCTTATGCTATATAAAAATAGAATATCTGATATAGAAAAATAACGTTTGTATATCAATGTGTGAATCAGTATAATACGACTGGGTCAAAAAATCAATATAAAAGTCCTGACAATAGGACGGAGACCAAAAGGGAAGGGAGATTACCGAATATGACAACAGCAAATAAGACAATTAAGATTAATGACGTAGAGGCAGCAAAGAAACTGGTCTGTGCGGCAGTCAGATGTCCATTTGATATTGACATTGTATCTAAAGGAAAAATTTTTATTGATGCCAAATCTATTCTCGGAGTATTAAGCCTTGATGTGGAAGAACCTCTGGAACTTAAATATGATGGTTATGATGAGGATTTTGAATCAGTGATCGCAGGTCTGGCATGTTAAGATTAAAGAAAGGAATTCACAGGTGCAGATGACATCTACAAATCTTCTATATATTTATGTGATTATCATTAATGTAGTCACATTTTTTATCTATGGCTTGGATAAAAGCAGGGCAAAAGCCGGACAGTGGCGCATACCGGAAGCGCAGCTGATATTTCTGGCGGTGATCGGAGGGTCGGTGGGAGCTCTGGCCGGTATGAAGGTATTTCATCATAAAACAAGAAAGCCGAAATTTAAGACAGGAGTTCCGGCGATACTGATTATTCAACTAATTATTTATTTTCTGTTTTTGTGAAATGAGGGGATTATTCTGCGCTTATAGCAATCCTTATAAATAATGCATATTGATTTTAGCTCATCAGAGCGTGAAATCCTGTGTCAGTAAAGCGGATATATTGTCCGCTTTCTTTTTTTGCCCGAATAAAATTGATTGTTACAGAGAATGAGGTATGTTATGCTACTCTTATATGAGAATTGCGGGATCTGCAAAGCAGCGGAGTAATTCGTAGATATCAAGTCAGGGGAAAGATATCTTTTAACCCTGATATTATATGAAAAGTTGCCTGTTAAATGAAAGAAGGGCAGAAAAATAATACATGACAAAAATATAAGAGAGCAGGTGGAAAATATTGGAACAGGAAATTCAGGAGGCAAAAAGTTTATATTACGGCTATAAGCAGTATTTTTCAGACTATCTTCCGGCTTTGACGAAACTGGGGCTGAAAGTAGTAATGGCATTGCTGGTATTTGTGGGCGGGCGCAAAGTGATCCAGTGGTTTGTTTCTTTCATAAAGAAGTCCATGGAGCGTGCGTCTGTAGACAAAGGTGTGATCCAGTTTACAGGGTCGCTGTTGAGAATTGTACTTTACATTTTGCTGGTATTTAGCATTGCCACTCATTTTGGTGTAAAGGAATCCTCTATTGCAGCACTGCTTGGTACTGCCGGTGTAACGGTAGGTCTTGCATTGCAGGGCGGCCTTGCAAATATCGCAGGCGGGATCATGCTTCTGATCTTCAAACCATTTCAGGTGGGGGATTATATCATTATCGCACAGCAGAATGGGTGCGAAGGAACTGTATACAAAATAGAAATCTGTTATACAACTCTGATTTCCATAGATAACAAACACATTGTAATCCCAAATGGAACGCTGTCCGGCAGCATTATTACAAATGTAACTGCCAGAGATCTTCGTAAGCTGGAGATCAAAGTAGGAATTTCTTATGATTCAGACATTAAGAAAGCAAAAGCAATCCTGGAAGAAATCCTTCATAATGATGAAGATACGAAAGACGACCAGGGAATGGTGGTGTTTGTAGATGAGCTTGGAGAGAGCGCAGTGGTCATGGGCCTGCGTGTGTGGGTGGCTACGGAGAAATACTGGCCTGCCAGGTGGCGGCTTAATGAACTGATCAAAGAAGCGTTTGATGCAAACGGAATTGAAATCCCGTACAATCAGCTGCAGGTTCATGTGAAGAAACAGATATGATAACAACATAAGTCCTCTGAATCAACTATAAGGTTTAGAGGATTTATTGTTTGTACAGATTATAGCCAAATAATACCAAACAAGAATAAATAATCCTTGATCCATAGTGATTTATACCAATTTCACTGTCAGATATTGGTATAATACCACCAAAATAATATAAAATACGACAAAATAATTGACAATACGACAACAGATTGCTATACTGGAGTCAAGTTAAACAACAAAGTGTTTTTATGAAGATGCAAAGGCGCATGTAAATAAATGGATTGCTGCACGATTTTTATACATTGCAAAGACGCAAAAATATAAAAACACTTTTTTTGTACCCAAAATTAACTTCGTGATTGTAACTAAGTAACAATGTACAGAAAGAAAAGGAGAGAAAACTATGAAAATGTACAAAAAAGTTATGGCAGCAGCTCTTGCAGGAGTAATGACAGTTTCCATGTCCGCTACAGCATTTGCAGCAGATGATGACGGCTATATTCTCAAAGCCACAAATGAAGATTCCAAATCATCCGACAATGATCTGGTGATCGCAATCGAAGGAAGCGTAAGCTCCATGGATCCGGCAAACATTCCGGATACAAACGCAATCTCTGCTACACGTGGTGTATACGAGACACTGGTTTCTTTTGATGAGAACCAGGAATTAACAGGCAAACTTGCTGAATCATGGGAAGTTTCCGATGACTCTCTTACTTATACTTTCAAACTTCGTCAGGGCGTTAAATTCCAGGACGGAACAGACTTCAATGCAGCAGCAGTTAAAGCAAACTACGATCGTGTAGTTAACAAAGACAACAATCTTCGTCAGAGAAGAACATTTATCGTAACTAACGAAGACGGATCTGAAACACCTCGTGTAGACAGCATTGAAACACCGGATGATTACACACTGGTTATCAAACTGACACAGGCATGGGCACCATTTATCAACCGTCTGACACAGTTCTGTATCATCAGCCCTGCAGCTCTTGAAGAGTATGGCAATGATATCATGAACCATCCATGCGGAACCGGCCCATATGTATGTACAGAATGGGAAGAGGGAGACCACACAAGCTTTAAGCGCAATGATGATTACTGGGGAGACAAACCGGGCGTTGACACTGTAACAATCAAAGAGGTTCCGGAAGCAGGTGCACGTACAGCTATGCTTCAGACAGGTGAAGCAGACTTCATCTATCCTACACCGTCTGACCAGATCGAAGCAATCAAAGGAACAGACGATGTAAATATCCTTACAACAGACTCCAACATCATGAGATATGTAACTCTGAACATGGATCTGGAACAGCTTTCTGATGTAAAAGTACGTCAGGCTATGAACTATGCGATCGACAAAGATGCATACATCCAGTTAATGTATTCCGGATACGGAAAACCAGCTACATCTGTAGTTCCATCTATCATCGGCGGATATGAAGAGCAGGAAGCTTACACATATGATGTAGACAAAGCAAAAGAACTTATGAAAGAAGCCGGATACGAAGACGGATTCAAACTTACTCTGTGGGGCGATAACACAACACAGGAAATCAAAGGTATGACATTTATTTCCCAGCAGCTTGCTCAGATCGGTATCGAAGTTGACGTTCAGCCAATGGAGCCTGCAACTGTAAGTGACAAGATTTATGTTGACAAAGAAGATGCTGAGATCAATATGTGGTATGTAAACTGGTCTGCATCTGACTTCACAATGGATGGTTCTTTACGTTCCCTGCTTTACAGCACAATGTGCCCTCCTACAAGTGCAAATACAGCATACTTCAACGATGCTGATTTTGATAAAGATATGGACGAAGGTCTTGCAACAGCTAACGAAGAAGAGCAGGCTAAATACTACGGCGATGCTCAGAAGATCGCATGGGAAGCATGCCCATGGTTATTCCTTGGCAATGACCAGATCATCTATTCTACAAAATCTTATCTGTCTGGCGTATATGTATCTCCGGATGGAGCATTTAACTTCGCAAATGCAACTTTAGCACAGTAGTAATTTGTTTGAGAACAGGCTGCGAAGAACATAAATCTGGCGGCCTGATCTGAAATTGCAGCAATTCCATAAAAATACTGCCGATACAGCAGTGTGAATACAGGACAAAGATGTTCAAACCGAAGAACTGCCATAAGATTCACTATGGCAGTTCTCCGACTATAAAGCATCAAATATAAACAACAGGTAAGAAAATGATAAGGAGGAAAAATATGGGACGTTATTTAGGTAAACGTTTGATAAGCACGATCCCGCTGCTTCTGGTTATCTCATTCGTAGTATTTATGTTTATCCATATGATTCCCGGTGATCCGGCAAGACTGGTAGCCGGTCAGGATGCAACAAAGGAAGATGTGGCAGTTGTACGTGAACAGCTGGGACTGGATGAGCCACTACTTGTACAGTATGGCAAATATATGAAAGGTCTTTTTACAGGAGATCTGGGAAGCTCTATCAAAAACGGTAAAACCGTAACAGAGACAATCGCACCAAGACTGAAACCAACTATCATGCTGACATTCTCATCCATGATATGGGCTGCGATCATCGGTATTGCGATTGGTATTATCGCTGCCGTATTTCATGGCAGAATTCTTGATTATGTAGGTATGATCATAGCAATCGCAGGTATATCTGTTCCAAGTTTCTGGTTAGGTCTGGAATTAATCCAGCTTTTCTCAGTAAGCCTGGGATGGCTTCCAACCAGTGGACTGGAAACCTGGAAGAGCTATATTCTTCCATCACTTACAATGGGAGCAGGAATCATGGCCGTACTTGCCAGATTTTCCAGATCTTCCATGCTTGAAACCATGCGTGAGGACTATGTGCGTACCGCACGCGCCAAAGGTCTTTCTGAATCACTGGTTGTTATGCGCCATGCATTTAAGAACTCTCTGATCGAGATCGTAACAGTAGCCGGACTTCAGATCGGTGGTCTCCTTTCCGGATCTGTTATGGCAGAGACAGTATTCTCCATCCCCGGGCTTGGACGTCTTCTGGTAGACTCCATCCAGATGAGAGATTACAAAGTTGTTCAGGCATTACTGCTGTTCTTTGCTACAGAATATATCCTGATCAACCTGATCGTAGATGTTCTTTATGGCGTGATTAACCCAAGAGTACGTTATGAGTAGAGGAGGAGAGAAGATGGCAGATAAGAACACAACATCAAATATTAACCTTGCTGCTGCCGAAGAACTCCCTAAGGCACAGAGCAAGTTCAAAGAATTTGTCAAGAAATTCATGAAGAGAAAAACAGCAGTGATTTCTCTGGCATTTATAGTTTTTATTATCTTAATGGCGATCATTGGACCATATGTAGTTCCGTATGATCCGCAGGCACCGGATTACACAGCTATGATGCAGGGGCCAAGCGCAGCCCACATTTGGGGAACCAATGAATACGGACAGGATGTTTTCTCCCGTCTGATGGTTGGTACCAGACTTTCTCTTACATGCGCGCTGACAGCGACGATCATTGGTACGGCTATCGGTGTTGTTCTCGGACTGATCGCAGGTTTCTACGGCGGAATTATCGATGCCCTGATTATGAGATGCTGTGATGTACTTTTCGCTTTCCCTGATATCCTGCTGGCTATCGCAGTTGTTGCCATCATCGGACAGGGTATGGTAAACGTTATGATCGCAGTTGCGGTATTTACAGTGCCGTCCTTCGCACGAATCATACGAAGCGCGACGATTTCCGTAAAGCAGGCTCCTTATGTAGAGGTTGCCCGTTCCCTGGGATGTTCAAACACAAGAATCCTGTTTGTACATATTTTCCCTGGTACGATCCAGTCTATGATCGTTAACTTTACCATGCGTGTAGGCACTGCAATCCTTGCTGCATCATCCTTAAGCTTCCTGGGATTCGGTGCAAATGTTACAGAGCCTGACTGGGGTTCCATGCTTTCCACAGGACGTAACTATCTGAATACAGCTCCTCACATGGTACTGTTCCCTGGTATTCTGATCTTCCTTACAGTTCTGGCATTCAACCTGCTGGGCGACGGTCTCAGAGATACCCTGGATCCAAAGATGAACTAGGAGGAAGAAACCATGGCAGAAAAATTATTAGAAGTAAAAAACCTCCGTACGGAGTTTAAAAGAGATAAAACATGGGTGACAGCAGTTAATAATGTAAGTTTCTCCATTCAGCCAGGTGAGATTCTTGGTCTGGTAGGAGAGTCCGGATGCGGTAAATCCGTAACCTCCCTTTCCATTATGAAACTTCTGGCACGTAACAGTAAGATTTCCAACGGTGAGATCCTGCTTAATGGCAAGGATCTTCTCAAAGAAGATAAAAAAGGCATGAGAAAGATCAGAGGACGTGAAGTTGCCATGATCTTCCAGGAGCCGATGAACTCTCTGAACCCATGTATGAGAATTGAGAAACAGCTGACAGAAGCAATCCTGCTCCATAACAATTTCTCAAAAGAAGAAGCGCACAACAGAGCATTCGAAGTACTGAAATCAGTAGGTATCCCTGAACCGGATATGACATTAAAGAGTTATCCGCACCAGCTTTCAGGCGGTATGTGCCAGCGTGTTATGATTGCTATGGCAATGTCCTGTGAGCCGGAGCTTCTTATTGCGGATGAGCCGACTACAGCCCTTGACGTTACCATTCAGGCACAGATCCTGGAGCTGATGGAGGACATCAGGGCAAAGAAGAATACAGGTATTCTGATGATCACACATGACCTTGGTGTTGTTGCTGAAATGTGTTCCAGAGTTGTTGTTATGTATGCCGGCCGAATCGTAGAAGAAGCGCCTGTGCAGGAACTTTTTGCAGATCCGAAACATCCATATACACAGGGGCTGATTGGTTCTGTACCGAAACTTGGAAGTGGTGTGGAATCTCTTCCGTCTATTCCGGGAAGCGTACCGGATCTGTCCGTAATGCCGAAAGGATGTAAGTTTGCACCGAGATGTAAATATGCAATGGATATCTGTCATCAGCAGGAGCCGGAGCTTGCAGATATCAACGAAGCAGGCACCAGAAAATGCAGATGCCATCTGCTCAACAAAACTGGAAAGGAGGCGTAACCTGTGAGCGAGCCGTTATTATCAGTAAAGAATATGAAGAAAACATTCCAGGCAAACGGAGGAATGTTCAGCAAGAAGAAATTTGTCCATGCTGTAAATGATGTATCATTCGATATCTATCCGGGTGAAACTTTCTCTCTGGTAGGTGAGTCCGGATGCGGGAAATCTACGACAGGTAAACTGATCGATCATCTGATCACACCGGATTCCGGTGAGATCTGGTTTGAAGGAAAAGAAATCTCCAGACTTTCCGAGAAAGAAATGCGTCCGCTGCGTTCTGATATTCAGATGGTTTTCCAGGATCCGTACGGTTCCCTAAATCCGAGAATGAAAGTTCAGGATCTCATCGGTGAGCCACTTCTGATCCACACAAATATGAGTGCAGGAGAGCGTCTTAAGAAAGTACATGAACTTCTCGGCACTGTAGGATTAAGTCCGTCTCATGGAGAGCGTTATCCACATGAATTCTCTGGTGGTCAGCGCCAGCGTATCGGAATTGCCAGAGCACTGACAGTGCAGCCAAAGCTGATCATTGCAGATGAACCGGTATCTGCCCTTGATGTTTCTATCCAAGCGCAGGTATTAAATCTTCTGCAGCAGTTACAGAAAGACTTTAATCTTACCTATCTGTTCATTTCCCATGACCTGAGTGTCGTTGAGATGATTTCAGACAGGATCGGTGTTATGTATCTGGGTACGATCGTAGAGACAGCTCCGAAGAAAGAACTGTATGCAAACCCGAGACATCCATATACAAGAGCACTTCTTTCCGCAGTTCCGATCCCGGATCCGGAAGTGAAGAAAGAGCGTATTACATTAAAAGGTGATCTTCCAAGTCCGAGTAATCCGCCAAGCGGATGTCTGTTCCATACACGCTGCCCACATTGTACAGAAAAATGTAAGACACAGGTGCCGACACCTGTTGAAATTGCACCGGGCCATATTGTAAAATGTCATTATCCGGAACTTACAGAATAGGAATTCCGAAATAACAATATTACACCTGAAGATGAACAGTGAAGAAAACAGGATTCACTGAAAGATACAGGTTATCATGAATGGATGAGGAAAGAGGGGGCTATGTTTACTGAGGAAAGACAAAGCGCAATAGAGAAATGCCTTCGTGAAAACGGAAAAGTCAAGGTTAAGGAATTGAGTGAAATGTTTCAGGTCACAGAAGACTGTATCCGAAAAGATCTTAAGACTCTTGAAAACGCCGGTAAGTTAAAGAGAACTTACGGCGGCGCAATCCTTTCACAGGATTATCCGCTGAAAAGAGACGTAGTAGACAGACGCCAGTTTAACCTTGACAAAAAGAGAACAATTGCAGCCAAAGCATTTAAACTGATCAAGAATAACGAAACGATTTTCCTTGATATTTCTACCACAAATATTGAACTGGCAAAGCTTCTTGCTGCGTCAAATATGCGTGTGGTAGTGGTAAGCAATATGATAGATATCCTGCAGATCCTTGCCACAAATCCATCCATTACCGCAATCGGTACAGGGGGAACAATGTACCAGACAGTAAACGGATTTATGGGAGCTGCAACGATAGAAGTGATCAAACAGTATAGCTTTGACCGTGCATTTATAGGAAGCTGCGGTGTGGATATGACTGATTGTGCAATTACTACATTGGGGGTAGAGGACGGATTGACAAAGAAAGCAGCCGTGCACAGCAGCAGACATAAATATGTTGTTATGGAAAGGGATAAATTCTATTTCAATGATTCCTATAAATATGCATACTTCGATGATATCAGCGGAATTGTTACGGATGAATTTCCAGATGATACGATCGTGAGTACACTGGAGAGAGCCGGGGTGAAATTGTTCTGATGCAGGTAAGTCTTCGGGGGACTTATCTGATCTGGTTAAATCAGTCAGCAGAAAGGATGATCTGTCTGGCTTAAATGAAAAAAGATGGAGGCAAGTACGTGAAAGAATATATTTTGGAAGCCTGTGTAGATTCTGTAGAATCTGCTATGGCAGCGGTTGAAGGAGGCGCAGACAGACTGGAACTTTGCGGTAACCTGATCATCGGCGGAACCACTCCGGGACCGTGGCTTTTTGATGAAATAAGAAAGCGTTCGGATATCAGGATCCATGCTCTGATCCGTCCGCGTTTTGGAGATTTCTGCTATACAGATGCAGAATTTTCCCTGATAAAGCATGCAGTGGAAGATTTCAGGAAAATGGGTGCCGAAGGTGTTGTATTTGGGGTGCTGAGGCCGGATGGCACATTAAACATGGAACAGATGAAAGAGCTGATGGAGGCGGCAGGGGATATGTCGGTGACTCTTCACAGAGCTTTTGATGTATGTGTGGATCCAATAGAAACAATGGAACAGGCAATCTCACTGGGAATCAATACGATCCTTACTTCAGGTCAGCGTAATGTATGTCTGCAGGGGGCAGATCTGCTGAAGGAACTGGTAGAGAAGAGTCAGGGACGTATCACGATCCAGGCAGGAAGCGGCGTGGGAGCAGAAGTGATCCGCCAGCTTTATCCGCTTACAGGAGTCAGGGCTTATCATATGACCGGAAAGAGAGTCATTGACAGTGAGATGCAGTTTCGCAAGGATGGGGTCAATATGGGACTTCCGATGCTGAGTGAATATGAGATATGGCGTACGGATGTAGATAATATCCGTGCCGCAAAGAAAGTTCTGGAGGAATTATAATGGCAGAACCGAGAGTTTTTTTAAAAGAGAACAGGGGCCGAATTGAAGAGAACTACCTGGAGCAGGCAAAGAACCTGCCCCGGGTTTTTGCGCCTGTAGACGAAAAATTACAGAAATGTACAGAGGAAGTGGCACTTGCATGTAAATATTTATATGCGTTTATGCCGTACAGTGACATTGGCAATTATCCGTTTGAAGTATTTCTGGACTATGCGGAGAATGGTGTGAGGCTCTGGAAAGAGAATCCGCAGGTCGCAGACCTTCCTGAAGAAATCTTCCTGAATTATGTGCTGTTTCACAGAGTAAATGAGGAGGAGATCGCACAGTGCAGAACTTATTTCCGCGCAGAAATCGGAAGCAGAATACAGGGAATGAACTTCAGAGAAGCAGCGTTAGAAGTGAATTACTGGTGTGCCGAAGAAGCTACTTATCATTGTACAGATGACCGTACTTTATCTGCGATTTCTGTATACCGCAGAGGAAATGGCAGATGTGGTGAAGAGTCTGTATTCACTGTAAATGCACTGCGAAGCGTAGGCGTACCTGCCCGTCAGGTATATGCGCCGAAGTGGTCTCACTGCGATGACAATCACGCCTGGGTAGAGATCTGGTGTGACGGCAAATGGTACTTCCTCGGAGCCTGTGAGCCCGAAGAAATCCTGAATAAAGGATGGTTTACAAACGCTTCTTCCAGAGCAATGATGATCCATTCACGTGTGTTTGACACCAAAATCCCGGAAGGTGAGGTGATCGGCACAGATGGTATGGTGACCATGCTGAATGAATTGAAGAGGTATGCAGTAACCAAAGAAATTACAGTAACAGTAAAGGATGCGCAGGGGTTACCCTCAGAGGGAGCTGAGGTTTCCTTTGAGGTGCTGAACTATTCAGAGTATGCACCGATCGCAGAGAAGAAAACAGACAGTAAGGGAACCGCCAGACTGACAACAGGACTTGGGAGTCTGCATATTTCCGCAAGAATGTGTTCTGACGGCGAGTGGTTCTATGCGGAAACAGTTATGAACACTGAGAAAGAAGATAACTGTGAACTTTGTCTGGTATCGCAGGATAAAAGAAATGACGGCGAATCAGAAAAGTGGACAGCAGCAGATATATTTGCTCCTCATGATGCACCTGTAAACACAGACATGCCGACTTTAGAACAGAAGGCGAAGGGAAATAAGCGTCTGACAGCAGCCAATGCACACAGAGAGCAGAAAGTAAGAAACTGGTCAAATCCGGAATGTGAACGTTTCCTGGAAAAAAAGGTAAACAGGATAGAAGAAGCCATTGCTGCCTCATACAGAGAAGATCTCCTGAGGGTTCTCACAGAGAAAGACAGAACTGACTGTATCAGTGACGTTCTGGAGGAACACCTGGAGCTGGCAATCCCATATCATGGTATGATGAAAAAGGATACCTTTGTATCTTATGTGTTAAATCCAAGAGTAGATGATGAAGTTCTTCAGAAATACAGAAGAGAGATTAAGAAGCATTTTTCCAGAACTGAGAAACAGGAGCTGAGAGATGATCCTTCCAGAATCTGGAATCTGATCGAGAAGGCAATTGTTTCCAGACCGGAGAAAGAGCGTTCCAGTGTGATCACAACACCGGCAGGATGCATAAGGACCTGTACAGGAAGCTTCCTGTCAAAGAAAATCCTGTTTGTTGCAATAGCGAGAACCCTTGGAGTAGCGGCAAGACTGAATCCACATGATCGTTCTATGGAATATATGAAAAACGGAAGATTTGTTCCTGTGCTTGCAAGAACAGAGAAGAACTGTACTCTGATCCTGAAAGCAGGAGAGACTGTACAGTGGAAATATTTCCAGAACTGGAGTATTGCAAAACTGGAGAATGGAAGATATACATCACTGAAACTGGGAGCAGAGAATTTCGAAGATCAGATCCTGAATCTGCCGTTGGAATCCGGAAACTACAGGATTCTTACTTCAAACAGACTTCCAAATGGAAATATGTTTGCAAATGAATATCATTTTGAAATTCAGCCCGGAGAGACAAAGGAGATCGAGCTGGTACTCAGGGAAGCAGATCTGGAGGATATGCTGGAGAATATTTCCATGCCGGAATTCATGCTGAAAACTGAGGATGGTACAGAAGTGAAAGCATCTGATCTTACAGCAGACGGAAAACATATCCTTATGTTTCTGGAAGAAGAAAAAGAGCCTACTGAGCATATTTTAAATGAAATGATGGAGCAGGAAGAGGCTTTCGCAGGATATGCAGAGCAGATTATTTTTGTAGTGAGAAGCAAAGAAGCACTGGAGACACCGACACTGTCCAAAGCACTTGCAAAGTTAAAAAATATTCAGATTTATTATGATGATTTCTCAGAGATTATCAATACTCTGGGAAGGCGTATGTACGTAGATCCGGACAAACTTCCGCTGATTATTGTGACGAATGGAACCCTGAATGGGATTTATGCGACCAGCGGTTACAATGTAGGAACCGGGGATATGCTGCTTAGATTAATGTAACAGAGCGATAAATAAGATGCCCGGAGATGACACCTGTGAGCATCTTCTGGTATTGCCGGATTACATTATTGTATAGATGTAAAGGATTGGATATTGAATTTGCATTTACATAAAGGAGATAAAAATCATGTATCAGTTTAACAGAAAAGAATATGAAGAACGTATGAAATGGTATCAGGATGCCCGTTTCGGAATGTTTATCCACTGGGGATTATATTCTATTCCTGCAAGAGGAGAATGGGTACGCAGTACAGAGGAGATGCCTGAGGAAGAATACCTTCCGTTTATGAAAGAATTTGATGCCAGAGACTATAATCCGAAACAGTGGGCAAAAGAGGCAAAGGCAGCAGGTATGAAATATGTGGTTCTGACTGCAAAACACCATGATGGTTTCTGTTTATTTGACAGTAAATACACAGATTATAAAGTTACCAATACACCTGCAGGAAGAGATCTGATCAAAGAATATGTGGAAGCTCTTCGCGAAGAAGGTCTGAAAGTCGGTCTGTATTTCACCTTACTTGACTGGCATCATCCGGACTATCCTCATTACGGAGACCGCATCCATCCTATGAGAAACCATCCGGAATGCAGTAATGAAAACAGAGATTTTTCTCGTTATATAGAGTATATGTACAATCAGGTGGAAGAGGTCTGCACAAATTATGGAAAAATCGATATTATGTGGTTTGACTTTTCCTATGACGATATGCGAGGCGAGAAATGGGGAGCAACCAGACTGATAGATATGGTCCGCAGATTACAGCCGGGAATCATCATTGATAACCGTCTGGAAGTCAGTGGTGAGGGAAGAGGATCTCTGTATGAATGCGATCCGACACCGTATCATGGCGATTTCGTAAGCCCGGAACAGATCATCCCGCCGGAAGGAATCTGCGACAAAGAAGGGAATCCGATGGTATGGGAAGCATGCTTCACCATGAACAATAACTGGGGCTACTGTGCAAATGACCACTATTACAAACCTGCTTCCATGCTGATCAAGAAGCTGGTAGAGTGTGTTTCCAAAGGTGGAAATATGATCCTGAATGTAGGACCTGATGCGAAAGGTAAATTCCCGAAAGAATCCTCCGCGATCCTGGCGGAAATCGGACGCTGGATGGATAAGAACCATGACAGTATCTATGGATGCGCTCCGGCAGCAGATATCCCGAAACCGGATTACGGACGTATCACCAGAAATGGAAACAAGTATTATGTCCATATTTATGAGAATACATTAGGACCACTGCCGCTGATTGGATTTGATAAGAATAAGATTGTGAAAGTACGTGCCCTGGATGACGGACATGAAGTGCCAATCTCTACTTTATGGGTGCACAGCGATTATCCGGATATCGCATTTGTTGACCTTGGTCCGGATCCTGTACTGCCGGATCCTGTAGACTATGTGCTGGAAGTGGAGATGGCTGAATAAAGCTATAGAATACAAAAAAGCTGCCGTATGGCAGCTTTTTTGTATTTCTTAACCGAATTGAGATGCAGGTGTCTGCCTGGTTCAGCATCGGTTTCTCTTGTTTACGAAATAATTCAGAATCCCACCGCCTACGATAATAACAAGTGCAACAGCAACAACACGTTTCGCTGCTTCCTGCGGCATCTGGCTTTTGGAACCGATGGAATCGGAATAGAAAGTCAGGGTATAATTGATCTCATGAGGGGTACCCATGGCGGTAGTGTCTGCGATTACCGGCATGCTCTCATCCATAATGGTAACCGGGATCTGGAATTCAGAATTCGTTCCCTCCTCATTGACAGGGAGATATTTTTTACCGTCAACGATCATGTAGTCATAATTAGAACTGCTCCACTGGATATCGGCAGTTACTTCGCCGTTTTTCACAGTGATCAAAGTCGGTGAAGTGACACTGGCTTTGCCGCTTCCGCCTTCCAGCTCTACCTGGATGGAATACTCCCCATCTTCTTTATCAAGAGTGAAAGCCTGTGCAGCAGGAACAGAAGTCCATACTGACAGACAGCAGATCAAAGCTGCCAGAACTGCAAAAATCTTTCTCATATTTCTTTCCTCACTTAAATTCGATAATTTTCATCATCCCACAATTGAAATTAATTGTCAATACTTTGTTGAAAAAGTTATCCTGTTTTAGTATAATAAAAAGTACTGTCCGCACGCAACATCATTGAGAACGTAGTGAACAGTGAGCACAATAAATGAATATCTGTGAATTGCTTTGCTGCGAAGCAGCTTCTGCAATTCTGATATCATAAAAATGTATATGCAAATCACAGGAGGATATGGTAATGAGAGGAATTTTATACGGAGTAGGAGTTGGCCCCGGAGATCCGGAACTTATGACATTAAAGGCAGTGCGCCTGATCAAAGAGAATGATATTATTGCAGTACCGGGCGCAGAGGTGCGTGAAACAGTTGCATATAAGATCGCAGTACAGGCAGTACCTGAGCTTGCAGACAAAGAACTTCTGCCAATCTATATGCCAATGACACACGATAAGGCAGAACTGGAACTGAACCATGAAAAAGGAGCCAAGGCGCTGGAAGCAGCACTTGATACAGGTAAGAATGTAGTATTTCTGACACTTGGAGATCCGACTATCTATTCAACATTTTCATATGTGCAGAAGAGAGTAGAAGCAGATGGATATAAGACAAGACTGGTAAGCGGCATCACTTCCTTCTGCGCAACAGCAGCACGCCTGAATATCCCGCTTACAGAGTGGAACCAGCCTCTTCATGTACAGCCTGCAGTTCACCGCCTTGACAGTGAACTGGATCAGCCGGGTACCTATGTGCTGATGAAATCCGGCAAAAAGATGAATCAGGTAAAGGAAATTCTGGCAAAAAGCGGACGCAATATCCGTATGGTGGAGAACTGTGGAATGCCGGATGAGCATATTTACAACAGTGTAGAAGAAATTCCGGATGATGCAGGCTATTATTCTCTGATCATTGCAAAGGAACAGGATGGAGGATTATGATCGAGACCAGAGATCTGACAAAAACCTTTGACAATTTTACAGCTGTGGATTCCCTGAACCTGAAAATTGAAAAAGGGGAATTTTTTGGTCTTCTCGGACCAAACGGAGCAGGCAAGACAACGACCATCAGCCTGCTCTCAACCCTTCTTCTTCCGACAAAGGGAGAAATCCTCATAGACGGTCAGCAGCTTACGAGACAACGTCCTGATCTGAAAAGAAAAATCAGTGTGATCACCCAGGAATATTCTATGCGTCAGGATATGAATATGGATGAGATTATGGAATATCAGGGCCGTCTCTATTTTATGCCACGAAAGCAGATAAAGGAAAGAACAGAGGAGCTTCTGGAGTTCTGTGACCTGCTGAAATTCCGCAAGCGTACAGTCCGTAAGCTTTCAGGTGGAATGAAGCGTAAGCTGATGGTCTGCCGGGCACTCCTGACAGATCCGGAAATCCTGCTTCTGGATGAACCCACAGCAGGAATGGATGCTCTTTCCAGAAGACAGATGTGGAATCTTCTGCGTAAGCTTAATGAGAAAAACCTGACGATCCTGCTGACCACTCACTATATGGAAGAAGCACAGAGTCTCTGTAATCGTGTGGCACTGATGGATCATGGTAAGCTGGAGGAGGTAAGTACTCCGCAAGCATTGATCGAGAGTCTTGGTGCTTATGCAGTGGACGAGATGACAGCAGATGGAACACAGAATCACTATTTCCATACACGCCAGGAAGCAATCCGGTATCTGGAAGAGCTTACAGGGCAGGCGTCTCTTCGTGAGACAACACTGGAAGACGTCTTTGTAGAAAGAGCCGGGAAACATTTGATTTCAAAATAGCAGATATTAACTGAATCAGGGAAGTCCCCTGCGGAGGCTGCGAAAAAAGTTAGAATAATCTGGAGAAAAATGTATGGGAATTATAACAATATTATGGGAGAAGTGGGTAGAATTCCGCCGGGATTTCTATAAGATCACACTGGCGGCAATGATCGCACCGCTAATGTATCTGATCGTATTCGGAATGGGAATCCAGACCACTTCTCATGGACAGCCATACCTGAATTTTCTGATTCCGGGTGTGGTATCACTGACAACTATGAACGGAAGCTTCAACGCTATTGCGCAGAACCTAAACGTACAGAGACTGTATGAGAAGGCTTTTGATCAGGTGATGATCTCCCCCACACCATTATGGCAGTTTATTGCCGGACAGATCATCGGGGGAAGTCTGCGCGGTCTGTATGCAGGAGGAATCATACTGCTTCTTACAGCACCTATTGAGACAGGACTGATCTTCAACGGATGGTCCTTTCTGGTGATGTTCCTGAACGGAGCAGTATTCTCAGCCATCGGCGTGGTGGTCTCCTTTCTGGCAAAAAACCACGCAGACGTGCCGAGGTTTTCCAATTATATCATTATGCCTATGGCATATTTGTGTAACACCTTTTTCTCAACAGAGAAACTTCCGGGATTTGTAGGCAAGTTTGTATCAGCCTTGCCATTATCCCAGACCAGCCATCTGATGAGAAGCATTTCATCAGGTGAGGCGGTGAATTACACTGGTATTGGGATTCTGCTTCTTTATCTGCTGGTGTTTACTGTAGCAGCATCATGGTTTATTTATAAGAAGAAAAACCTGTAACTGACTGACAAGGAGGAGCCTGTGCTCCTCCTTGATCTGTTTATGTATTATATATCAATGTGAATTTTTGTAAAGAGAAAACAGGTTACTGTTCACACACCACTATCCCGCGAGGTGTTTTGGCATGAATATGCCAAAATCCCGAGACATACAAGCCAAAATTCCATTGCCGCAGGCAATCTGGAATGAATTTTGGCTACGTTACTGTGAACGGAGTGAACAGTAACGAAAACAGGGAACCATATATTGGCAGTATATCCAATTATTGACTTTTATCCTTTGGATGATATACTTAAATTATGTATAATAAACTTGTTAGCGCACGAACAGTTGATTCTGACATCTGTCCGGTTAAATTTTCACACAGCCATAATAACAGAAGAAAGGGCATACATTATATGAGTAAGCCAAAGATATTAATCGTTGATGATTCACAATTAAACAGAGAAATCCTTTCCTGTATGCTGGAAGATAAATATAATATCTGTGAAGCTGAAAATGGAAAGCAGGCAGTTGAAATCCTTGAAAGATGCCATAAGGATTTTAAGCTGGTGCTCCTTGACCTGATCATGCCGGTAATGGATGGTTATCAGGTACTTGCTGTTATGAAGGAAAAGCAATGGCTGGATATGCTGCCTGTTATCTGTATTTCATCAGAGACTTCCGAAGATAGCATCCGTCGGGTTTATGGGCTGGGAGCAAGTGATTACTTCACACGTCCCTTTGATACAATGACGGTCTTTCATCGTGTTGAGAGTACGATTGAGCTGCATGATAAGATGACGGGAGACCTGCAGGATGCGATGAAAATGTTATCATCTATTTTTCACCGGATACTCAAGATTAATCTCTCGACAGATACTTATACAGTTATAAGAGGAAAAGACAGTACTGTTTCCATGCTTCCAAGTCTTTCTGAAAGCCTTAAAATGATGGCTGATTATAAGTATATTTATGAAGAGGATCAGGAAGAATATTTGAAATTCTGCAGTATAGATAATCTGAGAAGAGAACTTGCGAAAGGCAGAGAACGCATTTACCTGAACTACAGAACTCTGATAAAACAGGAGTACCGCTGGGTATGTATGGAAGTCATCAGAAGTGCAGAATATAAACCGGATGACCAGATTGCCATGATGTATATCCGGGATATCAATGATGAATATCTGAAACAGCTGGATAAGATCATACGTCATGCAAAAGATGCGTTTGCCTCAGTTACAGTAAATATTTCGGATGGAAGCTGTATTATGGCAAACAGCAGGATTGCTTCACTGGAGCTGAAAGATGTAAATGAACCACTGGATTCTTATATTGAGCGGATCAGTCAGTCTATTCCGCAGAGAGAAGTTGGTCTTATGTCAAGAAAAAGTACAAATTAAATACAACCAATTTTCTCTTTTTATGTAATT
>OGRS01000179.1_pt1 | contig 69456 bp, 70 predicted proteins | sample 1553561 | NCBI WGS metagenome assembly OGRS01 (sample SAMEA2580103, study PRJEB22360) | human gut metagenome | biome: human gut; feature: human-associated habitat; material: faeces | place: Denmark | collected 2008/2010
AGCAAATTAATGAAATAAAAAATAAATATTTTTTTTATTTTTTTATAAAATTTTATAAAATAATCATTTTATGGAAACTTATGAGCCAAAAAGTAAATTTTAATCATTTAATTATTATTTCAGTACATTTTAATACAAAAAAAGGAGCCAATAAGCTCCTTAACAATTTTATTTATTTTTTATTTCATTAATTTGCTAGTATTCCCATACTATATAGTATTCTAACTATTATAAATATTACTGGGAAAGTTATTACAGTTCTTAGGACAAAGAATTTTAAAGTATCCCAGAAATTAAATCCTATTTTTGACGCAACTAATATCATTCCTGTTTCACTTAAGAAAATAAGTTGTGCAAAAGATAGAGTTCCTATTAAGAATCTTGCCATTTCACTTGGAACACCCTCTATTAATAATGATGGAAGATACATATCTGAGAATCCAACTATCATAGCCGGTGCCATTACTGTAGCTATCTCTTTAGAGAAACCAAAAAGTTTTAAAATTGGAACTAGTGGCATTGCTATAATATTAAAAATATTTGTATGCTCTGCTATTACAAGTCCAAGAGTTCCCATAAACATAATAACTGGTATAAAAGTTATATATAAAATTCCAACTTTTTTTATTGAATCAAGTAAAATTTCTATTTCTTTCGCTTTATTTGCTACTTCTGTAGCTTTTTTTATTGCAACAACAAAAGATGTACTTCCCTCTTCTCCTGCAAAATTTTTCCCCATATAATATTCATTTTTGAATTTTTTTAACGGAAGTCTTGCTATTATTATTCCTGCTATCACTGTTGAAAAAGCGATTGTTGCATAAAAGATTATAAATCTATCTGATAATTTTAATAAATCTGATACAACTGCCGCAAAAGATATTCCAACTATTGAAAATGATGTAGCTATTATTACTGCTTCTCTTTGAGTATAATAACCTTTTTGATATTGTTCATCAGTAACAACTATCCCTATTGTTCCATCTCCTAAAAATGAAGCGATTGCGTCAATAGCTGCATACCCTGGTACTTTAAAAACTTTTCTCATAAAAGGAGCTATCAAAACTCCAATAAATTCAACAAGTCCGAAAGCTGTAAGAAGTGGCATCAACATAACCCCAACACAAAAAGTTACCATTAGTGATGGAAGCAAATCATTTGCCATCATTCCACCTGTATTTGGATCTAAAATTATAGCTGGTCCTATTCCGTAGTGAACCATTAAGAAAAATATTCCACCTAATATTCTTGCTGCTCCATTAATTGGTCCACATATAAAAAATTCTTTTAAATATTTATTTTTAAAATCTTTTTTTATAAAACCTATTATAGTTCCTACAACTGTTGTTACAGAAGCTATTATTACTAACACTCTAATTTGTTCAATATAACCATCTATAATTATAGATTTAATATGTCCCATCAAAATTGAAGATTCTCCACCTATTGTAATCGGTGCCAAAAAAGCTATTACTCCTAAAATTGAGTAAAATAAAAATTTAAAAACCGCCATTTTTCCTCCTATTTTTAATTTTTTTACCTAAGGTTTTTTAAATACATCTAAATTTACATCTACAGTTATTGGAAGTTTATCCAAAGCAAATAATTTTTCTATTCCCTCTCTTGGACTTCTCCACCTATACGGAGTCATATTAAACATACTCCTTATACTTTCATTTTCATTTATAGTAGTTTTATAAGTACAATTTATTGTTTCTACATAATTAAATATTTTTAAATCCTCGATTGGAGAATAAAAATCTTTTCTTACCTCTTTATATACTACTTTCTTCATCTCTTCAAGATGATTTTCTCCAGTAGAAACAATAATAAGATACCCACCTTTTTTTAAGGTCCTCATTTTTTCCTCTGGAATAATTTTAGCAAACATACAGATTATAAAATCAAGAGAATTATCTTCAATTGGTAGGTTAGAAGCACTAGCCACAACCCAATCTATATTTTTATCTTTTTTAGAAGCACTTATTATAGCTTCTTTTGATATATCTATCCCTATAATTTCATTTTCTATATTTTTTTCATCTAAAAAACTTTTAATATTGTGAGTATAGTATCCCTCACCACAACCAATATCTAAAATATTAATTTTTCCACCTTGATATTTATTAAAAATTACCTCATTAACTTTATCAGATATCCCTTTGTAATAATCTTTTTCCAAAAATTTTTTCCTGCTGATAACCATATCCTTATCATCACCAGGATTTTTACTGTGTTTTTGATTATCTAATAAAAGATTTACATATCCTGATTTTGCTATATCATAAGTATGTCCATTTTTACACACATAATTTTTTTCAATTTTTTCTAATTTTTCCTTACATTTTGGACAAATCTTCATTTTTTCCTCTCTTAATCTTCTAAAACTTCTTTTATTTTTTTATTTAATAGTTGATAACCTATGGGACTTAAGTGAACTCCATCTGAACTATATTTATTATCTATAACTCCCATATTATTTAAAAACAAATTATCTATCATAAGTTTATCAGTAAATAGCTGTTCTCTCAAGAAAAAATTTAAATTCTTTATTTTTTTATTTTTATCTATATACATAGTTGGTAGAACAGAAATTACTATTGTTCTTTCAAATCTTTTATTTAATATGTCTAAAATTTTTGAAATGTTTTGAAAAATTTTTTCTGAAGAAACATCACTTAAAATATCATTGACCCCTATCATTAAAACAGCCACATCACCTTTTATTTCTTCATTATCTTCAAGTAACCATAAAACATCTCTAGAAAAATATCCTGGAACACCATAGTTTTCAACTCCAGAATAATCATTCCAAGCTGTGATACTATCTCCTAAAAAAACAATTTTTTTATCCACTTTTTCTCCTTATGAAACCAGAAATTTTCTCATCATTATATTGTAGCATAATTGTTTAATTTTTTTAATTCTTTTTTTTATTTTTTAAATTTTTTTGACACAAAAAATCCATATTGGCATGTTAAAATTTTGCTTAAAGTTTTTTTATTATAGTATAATAAAAATTTTTGTGATAAAATAAAAATTGGTTTATATTATATTTTATTGGGAGATGATTTATTTGTTAAATGAAAGGAAAAAAGCTATTTTTTTAGATAGAGATGGAACAATCAATGTAGATAAAGACTATCTATATAGAATAGAAGATTTTCAATTTGAACCAAAAGCAGATGAAGCTTTAAAAATATTATATGATTTAGGATATGTTCTTATTATTGTCACAAATCAATCTGGAATAGCTCGTGGATATTATAGTGAAGAAGATGTTGAAATTCTTCATCAAGATCTTTCAAAAATTTTACAAGAAAAAGGAATTGAAATATCAAAATTTTATTATTGTCCTCACCACCCTACTAAAGGAGTTGGAAAATATAAAACAGATTGTGAGTGTAGAAAACCTAATCCCGGAATGCTCTTAAAAGGAATTGAGGAATTTAGTATAGATACTTCTCTTTCATATATGGTAGGAGACAAAAAATCAGACGTTGATGCGGGATTAAAAGCTGGTGTTACATCTATATTTTTAAACAACGGAAAAGAAGAAGTTCCTAAGGATTTATCTGAAAATATCCTTGTTTTCAAATCACTTTATGATTTTGCTATCTTTCTAAAAAATAAATAAAAAATATTTCTATTTTAGTTGTAAAATATTAACTAAAAGTGATAAAATATAGGATAGTTGTATAAATTTTATATAAAAATTGTCAGGAGAATATATAAATTTATGAAAAAATTAGTTGAAACTTTAAATGAAACATTTAATAACTCTTTTGAAGTAGATGATATTTCAAAAGTTGAAATTGATAGTAGAAATATTAAAGAGGGAGATCTTTTTTTTGCAATAAATAATGGAAAAAATTATATTGCTGAAGTTCTTGAGAAAAAAGCCTCTTTTGTTATATGTGATGACCAAAAATGGTCAGGAAATAAAAAAGTTTTAGTTGTAGAAGATACTGTAAAAGCTATGCAACTTTTAGCTAAAAATTATAGAAAAAAATTAAAAATCAAAATAGTTGGTATAACTGGTAGTGAGGGAAAAACTACTACAAAAGATATTATTCATGGAGTTCTCTCTTCTAAATACCAAACTAAAAAAACTTTAGGAAATCATAACAATCACATTGGACTTCCACTTACTATTCTTAATCTACAAGAAGATGACGAATTTGGAGTTATAGAGATGGGAATGAGTAACAAAGGAGAGATTCCTGTTCTTTGTGATATTGCTGGAATTGATTATGGAGTCATCACAAATATTGGAGATTCTCATTTAGAATTTATGATAAATAGAGACAATGTCTTTGCTGAGAAAAGTCAAATAAAAAATTATATAGATTCTGATAAATTATTCCTTTTTGGTGATGATGTTTATCTAAAAAATCTTAAAGGAAATAAAATAGGATTTAATTTAGAAAATAATTTTATCATAAGAAATTATAAAGAAACTCCAAATGGAGTGGATTTTATATTAAATAATAAAAATTATTCTTTCAAACTAAATGGCAAACACAACTGTATCAATGCCTCTATGGGAGTGGCTATCGGACTTTCATTGGGACTTACTTCTTCTGAAATTCAAAAAGGTCTTGACTTAGTAAATGTAACTTCTATGAGATTTCAAAAAATAGAAAAAAATGGCACTCTTTATATAAATGATGCTTATAATGCAAGTCCTGTTTCAATGAAAGCCTCTCTTGAAACTTTTGACAATATCGATTTTTCTAAGAAAAAATTAGCTATACTTGCTGATATGGGAGAGATGGGAAGCGATGAGATAAAATTTCATCAAGAAGTATTAGAGTATGCTTTAAAAACGAAAATTGATACTTTCATCTTAATGGGAAGCCGTATGAAAGAAGCTATGAAAAGCTTTAATGACGAAAGATTAATTTATTGTGACACAAAAGATGAGATAAAAAAATTAATCTCTACATCTTATAAGGATAATGTTATTTTATTAAAAGGTTCTAACTTTAATCACCTTTGGAAAATTATTTAATAGGAGAAAAAATGTTATATATTTTAGGAAAATTATATGAAAATTTAGATTTCTTGAGATCTATATACTTAAGAATTTCATTTGGATTTGTTTTATCTTTTTTAATTGTACTTATTGTAGGTAACCCATTTATTAAATTTTTAAGAAAGAAAAAACTTGGGGAAGAGATCAGAGAATGTGGTCCAGCATCTCACTATTCTAAAAAAGGAACTCCAACAATGGGTGGTGTCCTTATGATTTTTGGAGCTTTGGTTTCTGCTCTGATTGTTTGTGATTTATCAAATAAATTTGTTTTACTTCTTATAATCACAACATTTTTATTCAGTGCTTTAGGATTTATTGATGATTATAAAAAATTTACAGTAAATAAAGATGGACTTTCTGGTAAAAAGAAACTTTTATGTCAAACTCTTATTTCTGTGATAGTTTGGGTCTTTATAAAAGAGTTTGGAATAACTGGAAGTAAAATATTAGATTTTTCTATTATCAATCCATTAATTTCTAATTCTTACTTTTATATAGGTAGTTTCTTTATGTTAATATTTATTATTTTTGTTATTAATGGTACTTCTAATGCTGTTAATATAACTGATGGACTTGATGGACTTGCAACTATGCCTGTTATTATTAGTTGCTCAATTCTTACTGGTATTGCTTACTTTAGTGGTCACATTGAAATGAGTTCTCACTTAAAGTTATTTTATATTATTGGTTCTGGAGAAATTGCAGTATTTTTATCTACTATCATTGGTTCTGGTCTTGCGTTCCTTTGGTATAACTGCTATCCAGCACAAATATTTATGGGAGATACAGGTTCTCTTACTTTAGGTGGTATCATCGGAGTAATAGGAGTAATATTAAAACAAGAACTTTTAATTCCTATCATTGGTGGAGTTTTCGTTATGGAAGCTGTTTCTGTTATTTTACAAGTTGGTTCTTATAAACTAAGAAAAAAAAGAATTTTTAGAATGGCTCCAATACATCATCACTTTGAATTGATGGGAATTCCAGAATCAAAAGTAACATTTAGACTTTGGATTATGGCACTTCTTTGTGGAGGACTTGCTTTAAGTATCATTAGATTAAGAGGAATTTTATAAAACTTTATTATATTTATTTGGAGGTATATATTTATGAAAAAAGCCATAGTTTTTGGTAATGGTGTCAGTGGAAAAGGGGCAAAAAAACTTTTAGAATCTGAAGGAGTTCAAGTAGTTTTAGTTGATGATAAAACTGGAGTTTCTTCTGCTGATGCTTTAGAAATGTTAGATGAAATAGATCTATTTATCAAAAGTCCAGGAATCCCTTTTGATAATTCTTTAGTAAAAAAAGCTTGTGAAAAAAATATAGATGTTATTGATGAGATAGAATTAGGATATAGATACATAAAAGAAAAAAATCTTCCTACAAAAATAGTTGCAATAACTGGAAGTAATGGAAAAACAACTACAACATCAAAAACTACTGAGCTTTTACAAAAAGCTGGTTACAAAGCTATGCACGCTGGTAATATCGGAAACTCTTTGGCTGAATTAATACTTGAAAATAAAGATTTAGAGTTTGCTGTTTTAGAGTTAAGCTCTTTCCAATTAGAAGGGATAAAAGATTTCAGACCTAATATCTCTCTTATTGTAAATCTTTCTCCAGATCATCTTGATAGATATGCTGTGGTTGATGAATACTACGACGCTAAATTTAATATTTGTAAAAATCAAAAAGATGAAGATATATTTATCTACAACTTAAACGATGACGAAACTCTAAAAAGATTAGAAAAAAATGTTCATTGTAAAACAATAGGTGTTACTGTTGATAAAAGAAAAGATGAGGCTATCTGTTTTGATAAAGATGGTTGGGTAATCTATAATGGAGAAAAAGTTCTTGAAACTTCAAAACTTTCTTTAAAAGGAAAACATAACTTAGAAAATGCTTTATTTATAATTACTGTTGGTAAAAACTTAGGTATTTCTAACGAAGTTATTCAAAATTGTCTTTACAATACAAAATCTCTAGAACATAGAATGGAACTTTTCTATAAATGGGGAGAAAATATATTTATCAATGACTCAAAAGGAACTAACCTTGACTCTACTACTTTTGCGATAGAAGCTTATAAAAATTCTATTTTAATCTGCGGTGGAAAAGATAAAGGACTTCCTCTTGAAGGAATCGTTGAAACTATCAAGAAAAATGTAAAAGCTGTTTACTTAATAGGAAAAATGGCTAACAGAATGGAAGAATCTTTATTAAAAAGTGGATACCCACAAGAAAAAATTCATAATCTTGAAACTTTAGAAAATGTTCTTAAAGATTTAAGAAATAAATTAACTGCTGATGATAAAGAAGTTATTTTACTTTCTCCTTCAACTTCAAGCTATGACCAATTCAAATCTTTTGAACATAGAGGAGAAGTTTTTAAAGCTTTAACTGTGGAAATTTTTGATGGAGGAAAAAGACTGTGAGTAAAGTAATAATAACTACTGGAGGAACTGGAGGACATATTTATCCAGCACTAGCTGTTGCAAAAGAGTTTATAGCTAGAGGAAATGAAGTTCTTTTTGTTGGAAGTTCTTCTCGTATGGAAAAAGATTTAGTTCCTAAAGAAAATATCCCTTTTATTGGGATTGATATTCACCCGGGAAAATCTATTAAAAATATTTTTTCTATAATCTCCTTAGTTTTTAAATGTATGAAAATTATAGATAAAGAAAATCCTACTGACATCATAGGTTTTGGAAACTATATCTCTTTTCCTATGATTTTAGCTGGTATCATCAAAAGAAAAAATATCTATCTTCAAGAACAAAATGCTAATCTTGGAATGACAAATAGACTATTTTATAGATTTGCTAAAAAAACTTTTTTAGCTTTTAATTCTACATATGAAGATATTCCTATAAAATATCAAGATAAATTTAAAGTAACTGGAAATCCTCTAAGAGATGAGATTTATCATATCAATAAAACCGAAGAAAGAGAAAAATTAAAAGTTTCTCCTGATGAAAAAATCCTAGTAATAACTGGTGGAAGTCTTGGAGCAAAAAGTATCAATGATGCTGTTTCAAAATATTGGGACGTTTTAGAAACTAGAAAAAATCTTAGAATTTATTGGGCTACTGGAACAAAAAATTATGATGATATTTTAAAAAATTTAGAAATAAAAAATATTAATAATGTAGTTAAACCATATTTTGATAATCTTATCAATATTATGGCTGCTGCTGACCTTGTTATTTGTAGAGCTGGAGCTTTAACTATCTCTGAAATTATTCAATTAGAAAAGCCTTCTATTTTAATTCCATATAACTCTATAAAAGTTGGTCAATATGAAAATGCTCTTATTTTAAAAGAGCATAAAGGAGCTTTGGTTTATAATAACAATGAAGCTCAAGAGTCAATTGAAGTAGCTTTAGATCTTTTAGACAATACAAATGCTTTAAATAGAATGGCTCACAGTATAAAAACTTTAAAAACATCTAATGCTACAAAATCTATTGTAGATACTATGGAAATTTGGAGGAACAATTAATGAAAAATATATTTTTTGTAGGAATAAATGGAATTGGAATGAGTGGATTAGCTCAAGTAATGAAAACTTTAAATTATAATGTTTCTGGTTCTGATTTATCAAAAAGTTATCTTTCTGAAAAAATGGAAAATCAAGGAATAAATATTTTTTCTAAACACGAAAGTAAAAATATAAATGATGTTGATACTTTAGTTGTATCAACTGCTATTGGAGAAGATAACCCAGAATATAGAAAAGCCAAAGAAATTGGAACTACTATAATAAAAAGAGGAGAACTTCTTGCTAATCTTTTAAATAAAAAAACTGGAATAGCTGTAGCTGGTACTCACGGAAAAACAACAACTAGTTCTATGCTTTCTACTGTTTTATTAGAAAAAGACCCAACTGTAGTTGTGGGAGGAATTGTTCCTGCTATTGGTTCTAATGCTAGATGTGGACAAAGTGAATATTTTGTTGCTGAGGCTGATGAAAGTGATAACTCTTTCCTTTTTATGGAACCAAAATATTCTGTTGTTACTAATATAGAAGAAGACCATCTTGAAAAACATGGTTGCCTTGCTAATATAAAAAAATCTTTTGAAACTTTTATAGCTCAAACATCTCGTGAGGCTCTTGTTTGTGAAGATTGCCCTAACTGTGATGTTATCTTAAGAAATCCAAAAGTAAAAACATACAGTTTAATAAATAAAAACGCTTTTCTTTATGCTGATAATATAAAAGTAGAAAACAAAAAAACTTATTTTGATATTTATATAGCTGGAAAATTTGAAGGACAATTTGTGCTTTCTATTCCGGGACAACATAATGTATATAATGCTCTTCCTGTTATTTATTTGGCTCTTGAATTTGGAGTTTCTAAAGACAGTATAAAAGAATCTCTTTTAAATTTCACTGGAGCAAAAAGAAGATACGATATTTTATTAGACAGAGAAGATATAAAAGTCATTGATGACTATGGACACCACCCAACAGAGATAAAAGCTACTTTACAAGGAGCTAGAAGTATAGAAAATAAAAAAATAACAGTTATTTTCCAACCTCATAGATTTAGTAGAGTGAAATTTTTATTGGAACAATTTGAAGGAGCATTTGATAACGCTGATGAATTAATACTTATGCCTGTATTCAGTGCTGGAGAAAAAGATGAATTTGGAATAACTATTGAAGATTTACTAAAAAAAATAAATCATAGAAATTCTAAATTTGTTTCTTCTGATGAGGAGTTAGAATCTGATATTCTTAACAGAAACGAACCAAGAGTATATATATTTATGGGAGCTGGAAGTATTTCATCTTTTGCTCATCATTTTGTTGAGAAAATCAAATAAAACTTGAAAGGACAAAAATGATTATATCTGAAAATCACATTATGAAAAAACACTCTAGTATGAGAATAGGTGGAGTGGCAAAAAGTTTTATTGAAATTGAATCAAAAGAAGAGTTATTTCCTCTATTGAAAAAATTAAAAAATTATTTTATAATAGGTAATGGGACTAATACCCTTTTAAGCGATCAATACTTAGATATTGATTTTATTTCACTAAAAAAATTAAAAAATATTTCAATTATTGGCGAAAATAAAATAAATGTTGAAGCTGGTCTTGATTTCGGAGTTTTGATGAGTTTTCTAGCTAAGAATGACTTTTCTGGAATAGAAGAATTATCTGGTATTCCCGGAACTGTAGGAGGACTTATCTATATGAATGGAGGAGCTCACGGAAGAGAGATTTTTGATTGTATAGAGAGTGTTGAAATATTAGACGAACTTGGAAATATCAGATTTATTGATAAAAAAGATCTGAAATTTGGATATAGATATACTGAAATAAAAGACAAACCTTGGATTATTTTAAGTGCTAATTTTATTTTCAAAAAAGGTTTTAATAAAGAGATTGTGAATACTCTTAGAGAAAAAAGAATAAAATCTCAGCCACTTGATATGCCAAATCTTGGAAGTACTTTTAAAAATCCTGAGGGAAATTTTTCTGCAAAACTTATAAGTGAAGCTGGTCTTCAAGGTTTAAAAATCGGTGGAGCTCAAGTTTCTCTTAAACATTCAAACTTTATTGTAAATGACGGAACTGCCACTTTTGACGATGTAATAAACACTATCAAAAAAGTACAAGAAACTATAAAAGAAAAATATAATATAAATCTTGAAAGAGAGATTATTATTGTAAAATAAAGGGGGAAATAAATTGAAAATAGCTGTATTTATGGGAGGAATTTCCTCTGAAAGAGAGATATCTTTAAAAACTGGAAAAGCTATTTTAGAAAGTTTACAAAGACAAGGATATGACGCTTATGGTGTTGATCTTACAAAAGATAATCTTTTATCTGCCTTTGTAGAAAATGATTATGACCTTGCATACTTAGCTCTTCACGGAATATACGGAGAAGACGGAAGAATCCAAGGTTTACTTGATGTATTAGGAAAAAAATATACTGGTTCTAGTATGACAGCTAGTGCAGTATCTATGGATAAAAACTTAACTAAATATATAGCTGAAAGTATCGGAGTTCTTACTCCAAAAAGCTATACAAAAGAACAAATAAAAGATATAAAAACTTATCCTATAGTAGTTAAACCATCTGTTGAAGGTTCTAGTGTTGGACTTTATATCTGTCATAACTTAGAAGAACTTAATGACGCAATTCTAAAATCTGGTAATAAAGAGATAACTATCGAAGATTTTATCCAAGGAGATGAACTTACTGTTGGAGTTCTTGAAGGAGAACCTTTAGGAGTTATAAGAATAAAACCTAAAAATGGACTTTATGACTATACTTCAAAATATACTAAAGGTATGACTGAATATGAGTTTCCAGCAAAAATAAGTGAGAAAGCATATGAACTTGCTATGAAAAATGCTGCTCTTATTCACGAAAAACTTGGTATGTCTGGAATTTCAAGAAGTGATTTTATCTTAAGAGGAGAAGAGGTATTTTTCTTAGAAGTAAATAGTTGTCCTGGTATGACTGAAACTAGTCTTGTTCCAAAAGTTGCAACTTTAAAAGGGTATACTTTTGATGACTTAACTAGAAAGATGGTTGAAAAATTCAAATAAAAGGATAGGTGAGGTTTTTGGGATTACTTATTCGTTTAGGAATTTTTGTTTTATTATCTTTTGGACTTATAACAACAAATAAAAACTTTTTTTTAAGAGATGACTATAAAATAAAATCAGTTGAAATCACTGGGGTTAATGAAGATATTTCAAAAGATTTCTTTTTCTTTAAAGATAAATTTATAGGAAAATCTTTATCAAATATAAATCTAAAAGAGATAAAAGAACTTATAAAAAAAGATATAAGAATAGATGAAGTCAATGTAAGTGTTGTGGACTCAAACAAACTAAATATTAATATAAAAAAAAGAAAACCTAAGTATTATTTACAATACAACAATAAAATATTCTTAATTGACAAAAATAATGTAATCTATGGGGAAATTGGTGATGAAAAAATTTCTAGTCTTCCTTTTATTTTAGTAAAAAATAACTTTGAAATTTTACCATTATTAGGTATAATAAAGAATATTGAGAATATTCTTAAAGGAAATATATCACAAATTTATAAAGTTGATGAACACTGTGTAGATGTAGTATTAATCAATGGTTCTACCTTAAAAACTAACCACACAGTTCCTTTAGAAAAATACCGTATTGGTAAAAATTTATGCTTTGGATTATCTAAAGAAAAAAAAATAGACTATATAGATCTTAGATTTGAAGATTATATAGTTAAATATTTGGAGGATAAAGATGGAAAACAGTATAAATAAGTTTGTGCTAGATGTTGGAAACAAAAACATCAAACTTTTAGCTGGAGAGCTAGATGAAAATGGTGAAAAACTTAAAGTTTTAAGCTATGTTGAAGTCGAAACTCAAGGTATGCGTAAAAATATTATTGAAAATCCAATAGCTTTAAGTGAATGTATAAAAAAAGCTATAAAACTTGTTCAAGATGAAACTCATTTAACTGTTGATAAAGTTTCTCTTGGATATGGAGGAACAAATATTTTCTCTAGAACTAAAAATATCAAAATTGATTTTGGTGGAGAAAAAATTATAACTAAAGAAGAAATTGAAAAACTTTTTGAAATAGGAAAACAAGAATTAGTAAATTCTGATGAAGAACTTTTAGAAAGTGAATTTTATAATGCAAAAGTGAATAATGGAAATCCTACAAAAAACCCAATCGGTATGGTTGGAAGATTTTTCCAAGCTGATGTTCATTTAATTTTCATCAAAAAAGAAGATCTAAATGGACTTATAGAAGTAGTTCATAGAGCTGGACTTGAAATAGAATGTATCACTCTAAATGCTTACGCAGCTGCCCGTGCAACTTTAAAAGAAGAAGATAAAAAAAGTGGAGTTGCTCTTATTGATATAGGTGGTGGAACTACTGATATTATTATCTACAAAAATAATAAACTTATTTATACTAAATCTTTACCACTTGGTGGTAACCATTATATAAGTGACCTTGGATATATTTACAACTTAACTCCTGAGGAAGCTCAAAGTATTATAGATGGAACTGCTACTATAGAAAATGACAAATATATTTTACCAAATAAAAATCTAGATGTAAAAGCTGTCTGTGATGCTATAAATGCTCGTTCTGGAGATTTTATAAACTTCATAAGAAGCACAATAGATGAATCTGGATTCCAAGGATATTTAGAAAAAGGTATCTTCTTAACAGGTGGAGTTGCTCAAATGGACTCTATGTATGAATGGATCAATATAAAAATAGGATACCCTGTTACTAGAGTTTCTCCTCTAAGACTTATGGGAAATATTGAACCTAAACCTGAAATGGCTGTTTGTATAGGTATCCTTTTAGAAGTAATGGAAAAAGAATATTTAGAAATTAAAAAACAACAAAAAGCTCAAGCTGAGATAGCTCTTGCTCAAGCAAGAATTTCTGCTGAAACTCAAGAAGAAAAAACACAAGTTACAAATAAAGAAGAAAATACTGAAGAAAAAAAAGATGAGAAAAAAGAAAGTTTTTGGAAAAAATGGTTTTCTAATTTTATATAAAACATTAGGGAGGTTAAATTAAATGTCAGACAACATTGTAAAAATAAAAGTTTTAGGTGCCGGTGGTGCTGGAGGAAATGCGATAAATGATATGATAACTACTGGAGTATCAGGAGTTGAGTTTATTGCTGCTAATACTGACGCTCAAGATTTAAGTAAATCTTTAGCTGATGTAAGAATACAACTTGGAGAAAAATTAACAAGAGGACTTGGAGCTGGAGCTAATCCTGAAATAGGAAGACAATCAGCTGAAGAAGATATAGATAAATTAAAACAACTTTTAGAAGATACAGATATGTTATTTATAACTGCTGGAATGGGTGGAGGTACTGGAACTGGTTCTTCTCCTGTTATTGCAAAAGTTGCTAAAGAACTTGGTATCTTAACTGTTGGAATAGTTACAAAACCTTTCGGATTTGAAGGTGGAAAAAGAAGAAACAACGCTGAAAAAGGAATTGCTGAGTTAAAACAATATGTTGACTCATTAGTTGTTATCCCTAATGACAAATTATTTGAATTACCTGATAAAACAATAACATTACAAAATGCTTTCAAAGAAGCTAACAACATCTTAAAAATAGGTATCAAAGGAGTTGCTGATTTAATAATCGGTAATGGACTAATAAACCTTGACTTTGCTGATATCAAAACAACTATGCAAAATTCTGGTGTAGCTGTTCTTGGATTTGGTGATGGTGACGGAGAAAATAGAGCTTTAAAAGCAACTGAAAAAGCTTTAAAATCTCCATTATTAGAAAAATCTATCTCTGGAGCAAGTAAAATACTTCTTAATATAGCTGGTTCTTCAGATTTAACATTAATGGAAGCTCAATCTATTGCAAATATCGTTAAAGATGCTGCTGGTAAAGATGCTGACGACGTAATGTTTGGAGTTAATATCAATGATGAGTTAGAAGATAGAATTGAAGTTACTATTATAGCTAACAACTTTGTTGACGAAGTTGAAAGAACTGAAGCATTTATAAATGTACAATCTCAACAAAGAGTTGCTACAAGTGCTACTCCTACAGCTTCTCAAACTGAAAAACCGAAAGAAGCTGATATAGATCTACCACCTTGGATAAGAAGTGGAAGATATTAAAAAAATACTTGAAATTATTAGTAAAATATGATACTATAATAAAGGCCCTGCTCAATTAATTTATTTTTTTGGGCTAAAACCATAGGGAGGAGGTAAACAAATGAAAGCTTACGAAATTATGTACATCATCAACCCAACTGTTTTAGAAGAAGGTAGAGATGCTGTTATGGCTAAAGTTAACGAAATCTTAACTAACGCTGGAGCAACTGTTGCTAAAACTGAAAAATGGGGAGAAAGAAAATTAGCTTATCCTATCGACAAAAAGAAAACAGGATTTTATGTGCTAGTTACTTTAGAAATGGACGGTACTAACTTAGTAGAAGTTGAAAGAAGACTTAACATTACTGAAGAAGTAATGAGATATATCATCGTTAAAAAAGACTAATTCAATTATATTCTATTAAAAAAGTAAAAAGTTTATTTCAAAAAGGAGGTATTTAAAATGGCTGAATTCAGAAGAAGAAGAGCTAAATTAAGAGTTAAAGCTGAAGAAATCGATTACAAAAACGTTGATCTTTTAAAAAGATTTGTTTCTGATAAAGGAAGAATAAATCCATCTAGAGTAACAGGAGCTAACGCTAAGTTACAAAGAAAAATAGCTAAAGCTATAAAAAGAGCTAGAAACATCGCTTTAATTCCTTATACAAGAATCGAAAAATAATTTCAATAAAAATAGCAGGTTTTTGCCTGCTTTTTTTATTTCTTTTAATAATAAAACTAAATTAAAAAAAATTTTATTTTTTCCAAATTAAAAGGATTGACTTCCATAATTAGAAATCAACCCTCACTGTTTTGATATTTAATTTTTATTAGTCATTAAATTTATCTATTGATTCTTTTATTAATTTTGGTAAAATTTCAAGTTTTTTACAAGAGATACTACAAATTGCTACCCTTAAACCTTTTTTAATTGGTAAAACAAAAGTTTTCTTTGTTTTTAAATCTTCTACTATCTCATTTTTATTTTTTTCTAATGGTACTGTTATAAAGAATCCACCTCTAAATGGACAAATTTCTAATCTAACTTTTTTAGCTTCTTCTGTAAATATTCTTGCTCTTTCTTTTAAAAGCTCTACCCATTCATCTCTTTCTTTATTTATATTATCTATTATTTGAGTGTCTTCATAAGCTTTTGATAAAAGTGCCATTCCTCCTCTTGAAACGTTTGACCAAGAAGAACGACATAGATATTCTACTACAACAGTAAATTCATCTATAACTTTTTTACTAGATGATAATGCAACTATTGCTCCTGTTCTTAGTCCATAACTTGTAAAAGATTTTGACATACTATAAGCAAAAGTTACTACTATATTTTCTGGTAAACCTATGAATAGTTTCATAAATTCTCTTGATTTTTCTCTTCCTCTAAAATCATAATCTATATAAGCTATATCGTTAATTAATATAACATCTCCATATTCTGAAGCTTCTCTTAATACTTTTACAACTTCTTCCCATTCTTCATATGATAAACAATATCCTGTTGGATTTTGACAAGGGTCATTTATTACTGCTAAAACCCTTCCATCTCTTTTTACTACTTCTAATAATTTTTTTGAAAAATCTGCTACGTTAAATTTATCTCCATCAAATAATTTATAAGTAACATTATTAAGACTATTGGCTCCTGTAATATGCACATAAGCGTCCCACATATATTCTGGTAATAAAACTGTATTTCCATCGTTACCATATGCTTTGAAAGCACTATAAATTGCTCCTGTTCCTCCTGGAGTAGCTGCAACATCTACAAAAGAATTTTCTGTTATATAATCACAAAATTCTCCAAAAACACTTTTTTTAACAGCTTTTTTATATTCAGCTGAACCACTTACACCCGCTGCATATCCAAAAATATCTGGTGATTGTAATTCTCTGTAAGTTTTATTAACTGTTTCTAAAACACCTAACTTTTCATCTTCTCCAAAAAAAGTTCCTAGTGTTGAGTTTATAACAGAATCTTTTCCGTGTTCTTTCTCTTGAGCCTTTACTTCTCTAGCTAAACCAAAAGCTCCTTTTCCTACTTCTCTTCCTACTAATCTCTGAGCAATCATAATTACCCTCCTAATCTATATAAAAAATTATTATTTATACTCGTGTATACTTATGTATACTTCAAATTACTAGTAAGTATATCACAAAAAAAATAGCAAAGTCAATAAAAAATATATTTTTTTGATTGACTTTACTATTATATACCATTCTTTGGTTAATTTTTTGCTACATATTCTTCTAAATCTATAACAGCCTTATAAATCATCTCTCTTGTAACTTCATAAGCTGAAACTTCTATGTCTTTTACAGAAGATGCTTTATTAAAAACTCCATCCATTTGATTTAATTCTAATCCAAATTTTCTATGGCTAGTTGGTAAGTCTATACTTCTGTATAAAGGTAGTAATTTTTTTACTTCATCATATTTTTTATCCATTGCAAGTAACACTAATACTCCATAAGAAACTAATTCTCCATGAAGATGATTTTCTTCAACTTCTTTTACTGTAGAAAATCCATAACAAACTGCATGAGCTACTCCACTGTTATAACACATCTCTAAACAATTTGATACTATACCAGTTGTAACAATTATTGCTAAAACTGCTCTTTCTAATTCTTTTGATGGTAGATTTTTCCTACAATCTTCTAAAGCTTTTTGACCATATTTTACTAAGCTTTCTTTACATAAACTTGACATTGTTACTCCTAAATCATCTGAATAATCAAGCTCTTTTCCACGAGAAGAAAATTCTGGTTCATAACCTTTAGCCAAAGTATCTCCTATTCCTGCCCAAAGATATTTTTCTGGTGCCTCAGCTATTATTTTAGTATTGATAAAAGTATGTTCAGCTGGAGCAGATCTAAAGAATACTTCTTTAAAAACTCCATTTGGATAATAAACTGCTGCAACCTTAGTAATACTTGCACAAGTGGCTGCTATTGTAGGAAATGTAAATAATGGTTTCTTTAAATTTTCAGTTAAAATCTTACAAGTATCACAAACTTTTCCACCACCAAAAGCAAATACCATATCAGCCTCTTGGACTGATTTTTCTTGCTCTAACATTTTTGCATTTTCATAGCTTGCTTCTCCTCCATACCATAATTCATCTAATACCTCTAAGTCGCTTCCTTTTAATTCCTCTCTTACAAGATAGCTAGCTTTTTCTAATGCTGTTTTTCCACCTATAAAAACAACCTTTTTTCCATATCCTTTACAAATATTTACAACCTCTTTATAAGCATCTTCTCCAACAGTATAACTTGGTAAATATGTAGTCTTTCTCATTTTATTTCTCTCCTTATATAATTAATTTTTTTATTTTTTATTGAACTTTAGTTTTAACAACTTTTACTTTTCTTAATTTTAAAAATTCTAAATTGAAATTTACATTTCCTGAAAAAACATTAGCAAGTACTGACCCTGATAATTGATGACTTACTGTTGCTACTGCTGCTGGTAAAGTACATAATGGATTATTAAATTGTGCTGAAAGTCCAACTGCTAAACCTGAATTTTGTAATCCAACTTCTATTGATAGAGCTTTCTTTTGAGCATCTGTCATTCCACTGAACTCTCCAACTAAATATCCAAGTAAAAATCCTCCCCAATTATGAAGACAAACTGCTAAAACTAAATAAACTCCTGAATTCATTAAATTAGTTTTGTTTGGTGCTACACATAATCCCATTATTAAGATGATAGAAACAATTGGTAAAATTACTAAAGCTTTTGAATATTTTGTAACTAAATCATCTAAGAAATAATGAACTACCAATCCTAATAAAATTGGAACTAAAACCACTTGTACAATACTTAAAAACATTGCCATTGCATTAACTTCTACCCATTGTCCTGCTAAAAATAAAGTAAGCGCTGGTGTAAGAAGTGGAGAAAGTAAAGTTGAAACTGTTGTCATTCCAACTGATAATGCCACATCTCCTTTTGCTAAATAAGTCATAACGTTACTTGCTGTTCCTCCCGGACAAGTTCCAAGTAAAACTAATCCAACTGCTAATTCACTAGGTAAATGAAAAACTTTTGCTAAAAAATATCCTAAAAATGGCATAACAACAAATTGAGCTGTACAACCAACTAAAACTTCTTTTGGTTTTGTGAAAACTACTTTAAAATCTTCTACTTTTAATGTTAATCCCATAACAAACATAATAACTCCTAGTCCAACATTAACTATTGGCTGACCAAAAGGTTTCATTTTTCCCAAAGTTAAAAATGGTTGTGGTAAAACCAATGCTACAATAGCCATAGCAACTACCAATCCAATAAAATATTTTCCTAAAAAATCACTTAATTTGTTTACAAATCTCATAACTACCTCCATCAATTATATATTTAATATTTTTAATAACCTTAATAAAAAAAGAGCAACCTCTTTAGATTGCTCTTTACATTAAAAATTTATTTTATAAAAAACTATATAAAAATTTTATTTCTAATGAAGTTCCTTTGAACTGTGCAACAATCTAAAGTACGCAAAAATTTATTGCTTATAATTATTATAACCAACATGACAATTATTATTATGCTTATTATTAGATTTAAGTTGCTTAATAAGTTCATCTTAGAACCTCCTTCTTTTTTTATTTTTTTCTTGTGCAAAATGATACAATATTTTAAAAAAAATTGCAAGCTTTTTTTGAAAAAAAATATTTTTTTGTTAATTTTTGTAAAAATACTAGCATTTAAAGGAGATTTAAGGTAAAATATATATTAAATTAAAAAATTTTTTTAATAGAAAGGATGCGAAAATATGAAGTTTGTTGATACTCATTGTCATCTTGATGATGAAAGATTCAATGAAGATAGAGAAGAAGTTTTAAAAAGAATAGAAGAAAAAATGGAGTTTGTTGTAAATGTTGGATTTGATTTACCATCTTCAAAAACTAGTGTAGAATATAGCAATACTTATCCATTTATCTATTCTGCAATAGGAGTTCACCCAACTTCAATTTCTGAGTATAATGATGAAGTTGAAAAAGAATTAATAGAACTATCTAAAAATAAAAAAGTAGTGGCTATTGGAGAGATAGGACTTGATTATTATTGGATGGAAGATGAAAAAGAAGTTCAAAAAGAAGGGTTTAGAAAACAGATGAGACTTGCTGAAAAATTAAATCTTCCTGTTATAATCCACTCAAGAAATGCTATGGCTGATACTATTGAGATACTAAATGAATTTCCTAATGTAAGAGGAATTGTTCACTGTTATCCTGGAAGTTTTGAAAGCGCAATGAATATCCCTAGCAATTATTATTTTGGTATTGGTGGAGTCTTAACTTTTAAAAATTCTAAAAAAACTGTAGAGTTTGTGAATAAGATAGATATTTCAAAATTAGTTATTGAAACTGATTCCCCATATCTTACTCCTGTACCTTTCAGAGGAAAAAGAAATGAACCTATATACACAGAATATGTAGTAAAAAAAATAGCTGAAATAAAAAATATTCCTGTTGAAGAAGTTTTAAGAATTACTACTGAAAATGCTAAAAAAATTTATGAAATAATTTAAGGAAGAATATGAATTTTATCGGAATTGGAAATGATATTATTGAAATAAATAGAATAGAAAAAGCAATAAAAAAAGCAAATTTTATTACTAAAGTTTTTACAGAAAATGAAATAAAATTATTTGAAATAAAAGGTAATAGAGCTGAATTTTTTGCAGGTAGATTCGCTGGTAAAGAAGCTGTCTCTAAAGCTCTCGGAACTGGTTTTAGAGAGTTTTCTTTAACCGATATTGAAATATTAAACAATGAACTAGGAAAACCTTATGTAACTTTTAAAAATAGCATAGAATCTTACAATAAAAAATATTTCATTGATATTTCAATTTCGCATTGTAAGGAATATGCCACAGCAGTAGCAATAATTTTTGAGGGAGGAAAATAAAATGACCATTGATATTTTAGAGCTTAAAAGAGAATTTCAAGTTTATAAAAATAAAATCTCAGATATCAAAAAAACAATAAAATATGAAGAAAGATTAGAAACTATCAAGTCCCTTGAAGAGAAAACTACTGAAGAGGGATTTTGGAATGATAAAAATCACAGTCAAAGTATTATAAAAAAAATAAACGAAAATAAAGATTTCGTTGAAGAATATAAAAAAATTGAAAATCTTTACCATGACGAAGAAGTTCTTATTGAATTTATTGACATGGGAGAGGAAGATTTTGAAGAGGAACTTTCTGAAAAACATAAATCTCTTGCCAATGAAATAGATACTCTTGATACTAAACTTTTATTAGATGGAAAATATGATAATAATAATGCTATAATCACTATTCATTCAGGTGCTGGTGGTACAGAAGCTTGTGACTGGGTAGATATGCTTTATAGAATGTATTCAAGATGGTTCAATGAAAAGGGATATAAAGTAAGTCAACTTGATTTTATGGCTGGAGATTCTGTTGGAATAAAATCTATTACATTATTAGTTGAGGGAACTTTTGCTTATGGATATTTAAAATGTGAGAAGGGAGTTCATAGACTTGTAAGAATTTCTCCTTTTGATGCTAATAAAAAACGTCATACTTCTTTTGCATCTGTTGATGTTTTACCAGAAGTTGAAGATGATATCGAAGTAAATATAAAACCTGAAGACTTAAGAATAGATACTTATAGAGCTGGAGGAGCTGGGGGACAACATGTAAATATGACTGACTCAGCTGTTAGAATTACTCACTTGCCTACTGGAATAGTTACTACTTGTCAACAGGAACGTTCTCAACTTTTAAATAGAGAAAAAGCAATGAAAGTATTACAAGCTAAACTACTTGATCTTGAAATCAAGAAAAAAGAAGAAGAAATGAAAAAGCTTCAAGGAGAACAAACTGATATTGGTTGGGGAAACCAAATTAGATCTTATGTTTTCCAACCTTACACTATGGTAAAAGATCATAGAACAAACTGTGAGTCTGGTAATATTAGAGCTGTAATGGACGGAGATATTGATCAATTTATTAATAGTTTCTTAAGATGGAATAAAAAATAATATTTTTTTCAATATTTAACTTTTAAAATTATTAAAAATATGATAAACTCATTATGTATTAAAAATATTAATTATGGAGGATTCAAATGGAAAGAAGAATAAGAACTAGGGTTGCTCCTTCTCCAACAGGAGACCCACATGTAGGTACTGCCTATATAGCTATGTTTAATATAGCTTTTGCCCATAAACATGGTGGAGATTTTATATTAAGAATAGAGGATACTGACCAAAATAGATATACACCAGGTTCTGAACAAATGATTTTTGACAGTCTTAGATGGTTAGGGCTTGACTGGCAAGAAGGTCCAGATGTAGGAGGTCCTTGTGGTCCTTATAGACAATCTGAAAGATTTAATATCTACGCTGACTATGCAAAACAATTAGTTGAAAAAGGTGAAGCTTACTATTGTTTCTGTACTCCAGAAAGATTAGAAAATCTAAGAGAAAGACAAAAAGCTATGAAAAAAGCTCCTGGATATGACGGACATTGTAGAAGTCTTTCTAAAGAAGAAGTTGAAACTAAAATAGCTGCTGGAGAACCATATGTTATAAGACTTAAAATGCCATATGAAGGAGAAACTGTTATCCATGATAGATTAAGAGGAGACATCGTTTTTGAAAATAGTAAAATTGACGACCAAGTTTTATTAAAAGCTGATGGATTCCCTACATATCACCTTGCTAACGTTGTTGATGACCACTTAATGGGAATCACTACTGTTATAAGAGCTGAAGAATGGATCTCTTCTACTCCTAAACACATTCAACTTTATAAAGCATTCGGTTGGGAACAACCTGAATTTATCCATATGCCACTTTTAAGAAATAGTGACAGAACAAAAATATCAAAAAGAAAAAATCCTGTATCTTTAAACTGGTATAAAGATAACGGATATTTAAAAGAAGGACTTTTAAACTTCTTAGGACTTATGGCTTACTCTTTTGGAGAAGGAAAAGAAATATTTACTCTTGATGAGTTCAAAGATAATTTCAATATAGATAATGTTTCTCTTGGAGGACCTGTATTTGACCTTGTAAAACTTGGATGGATAAACAACCAACACATGAGATTAAAAGATCTTAAAGAGTTAACTGAAATGACTATTCCATTCTTTAGAGCTAACGGATTTGTTGGAGAAGAAATATCTGATAAAGAAATGGTTGCTCTTGAAAGAATAGTTGAAATCATAAGAGAACATGCTCATACTTTAAAAGAAATCGCCGATGAATCTGCTGTATACTTCAGAGATGAATATGAATTACCAGTAGTTACTGAAGATATGGACAAAAAAGAAAGAAAAGGAATAGAAAGACTTCATAACGCTATTGCTGATGAAACTGGTAAAAAATCAATAAAATTATTCCTTGAAAAAATAGAAAACTATCCATCAGAAGATATTCCTTTAGATGAAGCTAAAAAACTTCTTACTGATACATTAGAAGAAATTGGAGAAGGACCAGCAAAAGTTTACATGCCATTAAGAGCTGTATTAACTGGAGAACCTAGAGGTGCTGATTTATATAATCTAATCTTTATAATCGGTAAAGAAAGAACTATAGCTAGAATTAAAAGAATGATAGAAAAATATAATATCTAATAAAATAAATTTGGAGCTGGTCATCAGCTCCTTTTTTAAGGTTATATTTTTTATTTTTATTGATATACATATAGGAGAAAATATGAGCGAGATTTTAGCCAATAAAACTTATAAGCACTTTAAAGGAAATTTATACAAAGTACTTTATATTGCAACTCACACAGAAACAAAAGAAAAACTTGTAATCTATCAAGCTCTTTATGGAGATTTTGGAATTTTTGCGAGACCTTATGAAATGTTTGCTTCAGAAGTTGATAAAATAAAATATCCTGAAGTTACACAAAAATATAGATTTGAATTATTTAAAGATTAAAATAAGGGACGTTGCCGTCCCTTAAATTTTATCTAAATATTATTTCATTTCTTTTTGGTCCATTAGAAACTATTGTAATAGGATATCCTATTTCTTTTTCAATAAATTCTACATAATTTCTAGCATTTTCTGGTAAATCTTCATATTTAGAAATTCCTCTAATATCGCATTTCCAACCAGGTAAAACTTTATATACTGGTTTTGCTTTTTCAAGAAGTGGAGTTACTGGAAATTCTTTTGTAACCTCTCCATTGATTTCATAACCAACACATACAGGTATCTCATCAAGGTAACCTAAAACATCAATAGCTGTAAAAGCTACATCAGTAGTTCCTTGTAACATACAACCATAACGAGTTGCTACACAGTCAAACCAACCCATTCTTCTTGGTCTACCAGTTGTAGCTCCAAACTCTCCTGCGTCTCCTCCACGAAGACGAAGATCTTGAGCCTCATCACCAAAAATTTCACTTACAAATGCTCCTTCTCCAACTGCTGAAGAATAAGCTTTTGCTACTGTATAAACTTTCTCTATTGAGTGAGGTGGGATTCCTGCTCCAATACTTCCAAATCCAGCTAAAGTAGATGAAGATGTAGTCATTGGATAAATTCCATGATCAGGATCTTTTAAAGCTCCAAGTTGTCCCTCTAATAAAATATTTTTTCCTTCTTTTATAGCTTTATTAAGAAATTCTGTTGTATTTACAATATAAGGTGCTACAACATCTCTATATTGTATTACTTCATCAAATATCTCTTTTGGATCTAATTTTGGTTTATGATATAAATGCTCTATTAAAATATTTTTTATTTCACAAGCTGCTTCTATTCTTTCTCTTAGAATATCCTCATTAAATAAATCACAAATTTGAATACCTGTCTTAGCATATTTATCAGAATAAAAAGGTGCTATTCCTGATTTAGTAGATCCGTATTTTTTATCAGCAAGTCTAGCTTCTTCATATGTATCCAATAATATGTGATAAGGCATTAATAATTGTACTCTATCAGATATTAAAACTTTAGGATTTTTTATTCCATTATCTTTTAAATAATTTACTTCTTTAACAAAATAAGGAATATTAAACGCAACACCAGGTCCGATGATATTTACAGTATTTTCATTAAAAACACCACTTGGCATTTGATGTAATGCAAATTTTCCATAATCATTTATTATTGTATGACCTGCATTACTTCCACCTTGAAAACGAATAACTACATCAGCATCTGAAGCTAACATATCAGTTATTTTTCCTTTTCCTTCATCTCCCCAACAAGCTCCAACAATGGCTTTTACCATATTTTTTCCTCCTAAAAATATAATTTTTACGTTACATTATACAACAAAAAATATATTTAGTCAATTATACCCTTATACTTTCAGAGTGACTGTCTATTAATTCTTTATTTTCTTCAAGAATTGGATTAACTATATTCTCTATAAACTCTTTTGTTTGCTCAGGAGCACAACCTACGAAGTTTTTAGCATCCATAATTGATTGTAATTCTTCTAAAGTTAGTCCAAATAGTTTATCATTAGCTATTCTTTCTAATAAATCATTTGGTTTTCCCTCTGCTTTTACTTGACGACCAGCTTCCATAGAATGAATTCTTATTCTTTCATGAAGTTCTTGTCTATCTCCACCTTTTTTTACAGCGTCCATCATTATATTTTCAGTTGCCATAAATGGTAGCTCGCTGTTTAAGTGTTGTTCTATTACTTTAGGATAAACTACTAATCCATCTACTACATTTCTATATAGTGATAAAACTCCATCTATACAAAGGAATGCTTCTGGTATACTTATTCTTTTATTCGCTGAGTCATCTAAAGTTCTTTCAAACCATTGAGTAGAAGCTGTTATTGCAGGATTTATTGCATCAGCAATAACATAACGAGCAAGAGAACTGATACGTTCACTTCTCATTGGATTTCTTTTATAAGCCATAGCTGATGAACCTATTTGATGTTTTTCAAAAGGCTCTTCTATCTCTTTAAGATGTTGAAGAAGTCTTATATCATTACTAAATTTAAAAGCACTTTGTGCTATTCCACTTAAAATATTTAAAATTTGACTATCTAATTTTCTTGAATATGTTTGACCTGATACAGCAAAACATCTGTCAAATCCCATTTTTTCAGCTATCATAGGATCTAATTTTTTTACTTTTTCATAATCTCCGTCAAATAATTCTAAGAAACTAGCTTGAGTTCCTGTTGTTCCCTTAGAACCTAAAAGTTTTGCTTTTGAAATTTGATGATCTAAATCTTCTAAATCCATCACTAAATCTTGCAGCCAAAGTGTTGCTCTTTTACCTACTGTTGTAGTTTGAGCTGGTTGAAAATGAGTGAATCCTAAAGTTGGAAGATCTCTATATTTCATAGCAAACTTTGAAAGTTCATTTATTACATTTATAAGTTGTTTTTTTACAAGTTTTAAAGCTTCTGTCATTATGATTATATCTGTATTATCTCCAACATAACAACTTGTAGCTCCTAGATGAATTATAGGCATAGCAAGGGGAGCTTGAGTTCCAAAAGCATAGACATGACTCATAACGTCATGTCTTACTTCTTTTTCTCTAGCTTCTGCTACATCATAATTTATATCATCTTGAAATTGTTTCATTTGATCTATTTGTTCTTGAGTAATATTAAGTCCTAGTTCTTTTTCTGTTTCTGCTAAAGCTATCCATAATTTACGCCAAGTTTTAAATTTATAATCTGGCGAAAAAAGATAACTCATCTCTTTACTAGCATATCTTGAAGTTAGGGGACTTACGTATTTGGACTTCATTTATTTTTTCCTCCTCATTGTCTAGCTCTACTTTTGTAGGATATTTTCCACTAAAACAAGAGTCACAGAATTTACATTTGCATCCTTCTGCAATATTTGCTAAATTTTCTAGTCCTAAGTATCCAAGACTGTCAAGTTCTGATATTTTTGCAATCTCTTCTACTGTATGATTTACAGCTATTAATTTATCTCTTGAAGGAACATCTGTACCATAATAACAAGGCCATAAGAATGGAGGAGCAGTTACACGCATATGAATTTCTTTAGCTCCTGCTTCTTTTAATATTTTCACAAGTCTTCTTATTGTTGTTCCTCTTACTATTGAGTCATCTATTAAAACAACTCTTTTTCCTTCTATATTTTCTCTAAGAGCGTTTAATTTTACTCTTACTCCATGTTCTCTTTTTGATTGAGTAGGGCTTATGAAAGTTCTTCCTATGTAACGGTTTTTGATAAGTCCCATTCCATAAGGGATTCCACTTTCTTCAGCATAACCTATTGCAGCAGCAAGTCCACTGTCAGGTACTCCTATTACAATATCTCCTTCAACTGGATGTTCTTGTGCAAGTTGACGTCCAGCTCTAACTCTTGCTTCATAAACACTTACACCATCTATACGGCTATCAGGACGAGCAAAGTAGATATATTCAAATATACAAAGGCTTGATTCTACTTTTTTGCAATGAGTTGTTATTGATCTCATTCCATTTTCATCTATTACTACGATTTCTCCAGGTTCTACATCACGAACAAATTTAGCTCCTACAGCGTCTAAAGCACAACTTTCTGAAGCTACAATGAAAGAGTCATCTAATTTTCCTATACATAAAGGTCTGAATCCGTGAGGATCTCTACAGGCTATAAGTTTTTTAGGACTCATTACTAATAATGAGTAAGCTCCATCAACTATTTCCATCATTTTGCTAACAGCAGCTTCAACAGAAGGTTGTTTTACTCTTTCTTTTGCTATTACTGTAGCTATTACTTCTGAGTCTATTGATGTTTGGAATATAAATCCTTCACTTTCAAATTTTTCTCTTAATTCATAAGCATTAACTAGGTTTCCGTTGTGACTGATTGCTAAAGCTCCCTTTAAATATCTTGAAACAAGTGGTTGTGCATTTTGTACTATACTATCACCTGCAGTAGAATAACGTACATGACCTATAGCAATTTTTCCAGTAAGTTTTTCTAAAATATCATTGCTAAATACATCTGGAACAAGTCCCATATCTTTATATTGTTTAACAGTGATATCGTCCATTACAGCTATACCACAACTTTCTTGACCTCTGTGTTGTAGCGAATACAATCCATAATAAACTATCTTTCCAGAATCTTCAATGGAACCATTATTATAAATTCCAAATACTCCACATTCTTCCTTAAGAACATCCTCTTCTCTCATAACTCCTCCAATACTTTATTATTTAAATTATTTGTTACCATTCCTAAACTTTTAATAGATTTTCAAATTCTATTAACATTACATTTTTATAAAAAATTTTTATGCTACATTTTACTAAAAAACCTAAGAAAACTCAATAGTTTTTTTTAAATTTTTTTACTTTTTTTCAATTCGCCAAATTTCTAACATAAAAAGATCATTTTTTTATCTGTATTCTTAATTCTCATCACAAAACAATCTAAACTTTTCTTTATCAAAATCAATTTTTCCCTCTTTTTTTAATTTTGAAAGTTCATTTGACATTGCACTTCTATCTATACAAAGATAATCAGCTAATTGTTGTCTATCAAAAGGAATTGAAAAACTTGAACTTTTATTTATCTTAGCCTGTTCTGAAAGATATGACAATAATTTTTCTCTAGTATTTCTTCTAGACATATGCTCTATCTTTGAAGTTAAAATTATATTATTTTTAGATAAAATTATCAAAAGATTGCTTATTAAAATCTCTCTCACTGAGGCTGAAAAAGAACAAGTTTTTATTATTCTAGTAAAATCTATAAACATTATTTTAGACTTTTGCACTGCCACTACACTTACAGGAAGAATTTCTTGAGCACAAGCAAAAGCTTCTCCAAAAATCTCACTTTCTAAGACATCACATAAAATATTTCTATTTCCCCAATAATCTTCATTAATAATATGAACTTTTCCAGTAAGAACAAGTCCTATCTCTTTTTCTTTTTCTCCAGAATTAAAAATATACTCTCCCTTTTCATACTCTCTTACTGTTACTTGAAGACATCTAAATAATATCTCTATCTCATCATTAGTAAGATTTCCAAAAAGTTCTGATTTTTTTATAATATCTAAAAATTCTCTCATAAATTCTCCACTTTTTTTAATTTTGTTGTAAAAACAACATCTTTTTTTAATGTATTATAGTATAATTAATCTATAAAGTCAAGGAAGGGGGACTAGGATGGATTTAGAAAAAGTAATGAAAGAAAAGACTTTTGCAATAGTTGGTGATACTTTAAATGAAAAAAAATATGCTTGTATCATAAAAAATAAAATGATTGATAGTGGTTATAATGTATTTTCTGTTGGAAAAGAATTAAAATCTTTAAATGATATTCCAGAAGATATTGACATCATTGATCTTTGTATCAATTCAAAAGATGGTCTTCGTTTGATGAAAGAGTGTACAAAATCTTTCAAAGGAATTGTGATTCAACCTGGTGCTGAAAGTAATGAGTTAATAACTTATCTAAAAGATAAAAATTATCCTTTTATGGAAGGTTGTCTTTTAGTTGGTTTATCTTTATATAAAAAATAATCTAAAGGAGTGATAATATGCTTAATATAACAAAAGAAAATTTTAATGAAGAAGTTTTAAATTCTAAAGGACTAGTTTTAGTAGATTTCTGGGCTACTTGGTGTGGACCTTGTAGAGCTTTAGGACCAATCCTAGAAGATTTTGCTAATGAATATACTAATGTTAAAGTTGGAAAAATCAATGTCGATGAACAACCAGAACTTGCTTCTCAATTTAGAGTAATGAGTATTCCTACTTTATTACTTTTCAAAGACGGAGAAGTTGTTAAAAAATCTGTTGGACTTTTATCAAAAGACGAATTAGTAGAACTTACAAAATAATTAACTAAAATTAAAACTCCACTTTTTATTCTATAAATAAGATTAAGAAGTGGAGTTTTTTATTTGTTCTTATAATAAAATATTTATTTCTGTTTCCTTGTCAAAAATATGGATTTTCTCAGTATCAAAATAGAAGTCTTTTACATCATTGTATTTTAAAATTTCATATTTTTTTAGTTCTGTTCTACTTACAAGACTTACACCACCTATTTCGAAATGTATAAATTGCTCATTTCCCATATTTTCAACAATTCCTATTTTTCCTTGAATTGGTTTACTTTCATTTATTTCATTAACTGAAATATGTTCTGGACGAATTCCCAATACAACATCTTTTCCAATATAATCTAATAATTTTTCTTCAAATCTTTGAGGGATAACCAATGATTTTTTATCTCCAAATGAGAATATCATATGTTGAGAACTTTTTATTAATTTTCCTATTATAAAGTTCATCGCTGGACTTCCTATAAATCCTGCTACAAAACGATTTTTTGGTTTATTATATAGATTTACTGGAGTGTCAACTTGCATTATTTTCCCTTTATTTAATACACAAATTCTATCTCCCATTGTCATTGCTTCCACTTGATCGTGAGTTACATAGATCATTGTGGCTGTTTGTCCCTCTTCTTTTAATTGTTTATGAAGTTCTGTTATTTTTACCCTCATTGAAACTCTTAATTTTGCATCAAGGTTTGATAGTGGCTCGTCAAAAAGAAATACTTTTGGTTTTCTAACAATAGCTCTTCCAACAGCTACCCTTTGTCTTTGACCTCCTGACATCTCTTTTGGTTTTCTATCAAGAAGATCTGTTATCTCCAATTTTTTAGAAGCCTCTTTTACTCTTCTATCAATCTCTTCTTTATCAACTTTTGCGATTTGAAGACCAAAAGCCATATTTTCATATACAGTCATATGAGGATAAAGAGCATAGTTTTGGAATACCATTGCTATTCCTCTTTCTTTTGGTGGAAGATCATTTACTAATTTATCTCCTATCCAAATTTCTCCTCCGCTTATTTCTTCTAAACCTGCTATCATTCTTAAAGTTGTTGATTTTGCACAACCAGATGGTCCTACAAAAACCATAAACTCTCCATCTTTTATCTCTAAATCAATTCCATGAACTGCTTTAAATCCATTTTCATATACTTTTTCTACTTTTTTTAAAATTACCTTTGACATCTTTCCTCCAAAATAATAACGGACTATTTATTTATCCTATTATATCTTGATATTATTCTATTTGAAGCTTTTTCTACATTTTGAACTTCTTTTTTAGAATCTTTTCCTTCTGATACAGCTTCCATTGCTTCTACCATTTTTTCTCTAACATCTGGGAATACTCCTAAAATAGCTCCTTGTGTAGCTGTATTTTTATTTGTTGCTTCTAATTCTTCTACAATAGTTTTAAATTGTGGCATTTTTTCCATAGTTGCTTTCATTAAATCTGTATCATAAGATTCTTTATTTACTGGGAAATATCCTGTTTTAGATGACCAGAATGCTTGAACATCTTTTGAAGTTGCATATTTTACGAAATCCCAAGTAGCTTTTTGTTTTACTTTATTTTCTGATTTTGTTATCCAAAGAGAAGCTCCACCTATTATACTTCCATTAAATTCTCCACTTTCGTTCGGAATAAATGCTGTACCCACTTCAAAGTTAGAATTTTTTATAACTCCTGTTATTCCAGCAGATGAGTCTAAAAACATTGCAACTTTTCCTGAGTTGAAAGCACTTCTTGTAGTATTCCATTCTCTACCATAGTTTGTAGCTAATTTTTCTGTATTCATTCTTCTCATCCAATCAAGAATAACTGGTAATTGTTTTCCATAAACTACTTTTGTTGGTAATTTTCCATTTCTTCCATTTTCTTCATCAACATATAAACTATTGTCATTTGCTAAAAGTTGTTCTATAAACCAAGCATAAGATATTATTGAGAAACCATATCTATCTACGACACCATTTTTATTAGTTTTTACTAATTTTCTAGAATATTCTTCAATCTCTTTATAACTTTTTGGAGCTTTTTCTGGATCTAATCCAACCTCTCTAAAAGCATCTTTATTATATACTAATATAGCTGTTGAAGAGTTAAAAGGCATTGAATATAAGTTACCATTAATTCTATAGTAGTTTAATAAAACATCTTCTAATTTACTTTCATCAAAATTTTTATCTTCTTTTATGAATTCATACATTGGAACTACAGCTCCACTTCTATACATAAATGAAGTTGAAACGTCATTCATTTGAACTAAATCTGGAACTTCTTTTGTTCCTGAAACTGCTTTAAATTTTACTATTGACTCTTCATATGATCCTTGGAATATAGCATCCACAACTACTTCATCTTGAGATTTATTGTAATCGTCTACTATTTTTTCAAGTGCTTTTTGCCCCTCTCCTGTCATTGCGTGCCAGAAAACTATATTTTCTTTAGCATAAGTTCCAACTGATAAAGCCATTCCTAATAACAACATTGATAATTTTCTTAATTTCATATTTCCTCCATCTTATTCTTTTAGAGCTCCTGATGTTAGCCCTTTTTGTAATTGTTTTTGTCCTAAAAATAATACTATTAATGATGGTACTATTACTAGCACTACACCTGCCATCAATCTTCCAAAGTTTGTTTGTTCTTCAGATTTCAACATTTTTAAACCTATTTGTATAGTTCTTGATTCTGGTCTTGTAGAAATCATCAAAGGCCATAAATACATATTCCATAAATGTAAGAAAGAATATATTGCCCATGTGCTTAGTACACCTTTTGATAGTGGTAAAACTATTTTTGAATAAATAAACATATGTCCACAACCATCTATCTTTGCTGCCTCAATTAAAGACTTATTTAAAGTTTTAAATTGTTGTACCATTAAAAATATTCCAAGTCCACTTGTTAAAAATGGTAGAACTATTGATATTCTCTTATTTAATAATCCCCATTTTAAAATTGTTATGTAGTTTGGAACAAAGATTGTTTCCCAAGGAATAAACATAGCAAGTGCTATGACAAAAGAAACTAATTTTTTCATTTTAAAATCTACAAAAACTATCGCATATGCAGCCATACTACAAATTATTACTTGGAAAATCATTCCAACTGTTGAAGTAATTACACTATTGGCGAAAAATCTTCCCATTGGGAATACTCCCATAAGTTCTTGATAATTTTCTAAATGGATACTTCTAGGAATAATATTTCCTCTAACAATATCACCTGTTTCCATAAAACTAGCAAGTAAAGCATATATTAGTGGAAAAAATATAATTATTGTAGATATAAAAAGTAAAACATATATTATTAAATTATTTTTTTTCATTATTGGTAATGCACCTTCTTTTGTAATTTTGATTTAGATAACATTATAATAACTATTATTAATAAAAGGATAACACCTTGAACACTTGCATAATCAAATCTATAGTTTGAAAAGGCTGTTTTATAAATACTATAAACTAAAAAATTCGTTGAGTTGTTTGGTCCTCCACCTGTTAATATATCTACTTGTCCAAAACTTTGGAAAGCTTTTAAAGTAGTTGTTATAACTAGATAAAAGATACTTGGACTTAGTAATGGGATTGTTACTTTAAATAATTTTGTAAAATATCCTGCCCCGTCCATTAAGCAACTTTCATCTACATCAGCACTAATATTTTGTAAACCAGCTGTCAAAACAAGAAATCCAAATCCTATATTCATCCATATAGTTGATATTGCAACAGTGATTAAAGCATACTTCGAATCTGTTAACCAGTTTATTGGAGTTCCACCACAGATTTCTATTATTTCATTAATTATTCCTAAGCTTGGATGAAACATAAACAGTACCACAGATGCTGCTGCGGAAATTGATACCCCTAAACTTGACGAAAATACCATTCTAAAAAATCCAATTCCCTTAATTTTTTCGTTACACAAAATTGCTAAAAATAATGAAATCACAATGCTCAAAGTAACTGTTATAATAGCAAACTTAAAAGTTGCAATTAAACTAGAATAAAAAGCCGGATCTGTAAATAATTCATAAAAATTTTCAAGACCAGCATATTCTACTATCTTACCTTTTTCATCTGTAAAAGAAAATGCGTATATAAATGTTTTAAAAAGTGGGTAGATAGAAAAGATAAAAGTTACTATTAAAGTAGGAAGAGCAAATAATATTCCAATATTTTCATCTCTCTTTAACTTCATTTTTTCCTCCTAAAATTGTTCTACTATTTCAGTATAAAACAGTTTCTAGAGTTTGACAAATTCCTTTACTGATCTTTTAATATTTTTACCTTAATTTTACATTAAAAGATTTTTTTACATAAAATTAATATAAAAAAATATCCAAACCATTTAAAAATTTTTAAATAATCTAGATATTTTTTCACAAAATAAAAACCCCTGCTTTCGCAAGGATTTTTATTTATATTATTGAGTTGTATTAGCGATAATTATTTATCAGAAATAGAAACTACACCTGGTAATTCTTTTCCTTCTAAGTATTCAAGTGATGCTCCTCCACCAGTAGAGATATGAGTGAATTTATCAGCATACCCAAGTTGCATTGCAGCTGCAGCTGAGTCTCCTCCACCGATTATTGTTGTAGCTCCTTGTAAGTTAGCTATTGCTTCACAAACTCCGATAGTTCCTTTTGCATAGTTAGGCATTTCGAATACACCCATTGGTCCATTCCATACTACAGTTTTTGCAGCAGCTATTTCTTTTGCAAATAATTCTATTGTTCCTGCTCCAACATCTAATCCCATTTGGTCAGCTGGTATTTCATCAACAGAAACTGTTGTATGAGGTGCAGCGTTATCGAATTTAGCAGCAACTACTGTATCTATTGGAAGAACTAATTTTCCGTTAGATTTTTCGATTAATGCTTTTGCAAGTTCTATTTTATCTTCTTCAACTAAAGATGTTCCTGTATTTTTTCCTAAAGCTCTTAAGAATGTAAACATCATAGCTCCACCAACAAGAACTTTGTCAGCTTTAACTAATAAGTTTTCTATAACTCCTATTTTATCAGAAACTTTAGCTCCTCCTAAGATAGCAACTAAAGGTCTTACTGGAGAATCAACAGCTTCTCCTATGAATTTTATTTCTTTTTCCATTAAGAATCCAGCAGCAGATTTTCCTTCTCCAATGTTTGCAGCGATTCCGATGTTAGATGCGTGAGCTCTGTGAGCTGTACCAAAAGCATCGTTTACAAATAAATCTCCTAAAGATGCCCAGTATTTTCCTAATTCAGGATCGTTTTTAGATTCTTTTTTACCGTCTAAATCTTCAAATCTAGTATTTTCAAACATCATTATTTCTCCAGATTTTAGATTTGCGATAGCTTCTTCTAATTCTGCTCCTCTTGTAGCTGGAACGAATTTAACTTCTTTTCCTAAAAGTTCTGCTAATCTTTCAGCAGCTGGTCTTATTGATTTAGTTTTTAAATCTTCTTCTGTTTTTACTTTTCCTAAGTGAGAGAAAGCGATAACTTTTCCACCATTTTCTAATACATATTTTATAGTTGGTAATGCTGCAACTATTCTGTTATCGTTAGTTATTTTTCCATCTTTCATTGGAACGTTAAAGTCCACTCTCATAAGAACTTTTTTATCTCTTACATCTAAATCTGTTACGATTTGTTTTGCCATTTTAGTCCTCCTAATATATTTTCAATAATTTATCTTATAAAAAACGGAACCCATAAGGTTCCGTTATTCATTTGTATTTATTTTGTTACTTCTATATAATCTTTATTTAGAACTATTTTGCTAATTCAACGAATTTTTTAAGAGTTCTGATTAATTGAGAAGTGTAAGACATTTCGTTGTCATACCAAGCTACAGTTTTAACTAATTGTTTGTCTCCAACTGTCATAACTTTAGTTTGAGTAGCATCAAATAATGATCCATAGTTGATTCCTACGATATCGCTTGATACTAATTCTTCTTCAGTGTATCCGAAAGATTCTGTTGAAGCAGCTTTCATAGCAGCGTTAACTTCTTCTACTGTTACTGGTTTAGCTAATACTGTTACTAATTCAGTGATTGATCCAGTTATTACTGGTACTCTTTGAGCAGCTCCGTCTAATTTTCCTTTTAATTCAGGGATAACTAATCCGATTGCTTTTGCAGCTCCAGTTGTGTTAGGAGTGATGTTTGCAGCAGCAGCTCTAGCTCTTCTTAAGTCTCCTTTTCTGTGTGGTCCATCTAATGTATTTTGGTCGTTTGTATAAGCGTGGATAGTTGTCATTAATCCTTCAACGATTCCAAAGTTGTCGTTTAATGCTTTAGCCATTGGTGCTAAACAGTTAGTTGTACAAGAAGCTCCTGATATAACTGTTTCAGTTCCATCTAATATATTGTCGTTTACGTTGTAAACTATTGTTTTAAGATCTCCAGTAGCTGGTGCAGAAATAACTACTTTTTTAGCTCCTGCTTGGATATGAGCTTCTGCTTTTTCTTTTTTAGTGAAGAATCCAGTACATTCTAATACTACGTCTACACCTAATTCTCCCCAAGGTAAGTTTGCTGGATCTGCTTGTGCAAATACTTTTATTTCTTTTCCGTTAACTACAAAAGCGTCTTCTTTAACTTCGATAGTTCCGTTGAATCTTCCTTGTGCTGAGTCATATTTGAATAAGTGAGCTAGCATGTGAGCGTCTGTTAAGTCGTTGATTGCTACAACATCAAACTCAGGGTTTTGAACCATTAATCTTAATGCTAATCTTCCTATTCTTCCGAATCCATTAATTGCTACTTTAACTGCCATTTAAAATTCCTCCTTGAATATCTTTCTTTTCTATTATAATTAATTTTTTTAAGTACACTGTTAACCTATACGCTTATTATACGCACTTATTACACTTTTGTCAATTTTATGATAGATTAATTTTGACCATTTTTTTGGTTATTATTTGATATTTAAAAACTCATTCATATCATTAGGCAAAGAAATCTCTATTGTCATATCCTCTAAAGTTTCAGGATTTTTTACGATTAATTTATATGCATGAAGAAATTGTCTTGGAACAGGTTGTTCTTCAGGTCCATAAAGAGAGTCTCCAACTATTGGATATCCCTCTAAAGACATATGCACTCTTATTTGATGAGTTCTTCCAGTGAAAAGTTCTAATTCTATCAAAGAAATATTTTTTTCTGGATATCTTTTTAAAACTTTTACAAAAGTTTTAGCTTCTTGTCCTCCCTCTTCTATAGAAAGCTCCTCTCTTTTTATATTTTCTCCAACACGTCCTATTGGTCTTTCTATATAAAATTCATCTTTTTCAACTATCCCCTCTACAACAGCTTGATAATACTTTTTTACCTTCGCTTTATCTTGTAGGAAAGCTTGAGTGAAAGCATTTTTAGTTATAACTATAAGCCCTGAAGTATCCATATCAAGTCTATTATAAAATCTTGGAACAACTGTTTTTCCTGTCGTTTTTAGAAAATAATCTACTATTCCGTTAGCCAATGTTTTATCAACTTTTTTTTGAGTTGGGTGAACTACTAGTTGAGGTGGTTTGTTTACTATTAATAAGTTTTTATCCTCATAAACTATATCTAAATCCATTGGAATAGGAGCTATATTAGTTCCTTTTTCCTTTTCAACAACCACAAGTCTATTTAATTTTTTTATTTTTTTATCAAGTTTTACTTTTTTTCCATTTAAGTAAACATCAGCATTTCTTAAATTTCTTGTAGAATAACCTTTTATTCCTTTAAGGTATTCTCCTACTTTTAAATTATTATATTCTGGCTCGATTATAAATTTCTTCATAAATTTTCCTTTTTTATTTTGATTTTATTAAAATTATACCATCTATTATATTTTTTATCAAGGTAAAGTAATTTCTCTTTATTTTTAAACTTTTATATGGTATCATTTAAATAGAAACAATTAATATTTAAGGAGGATTTTTTATGAAAAGAATAATAAATACACCAAAAGCACCTGCAGCTTTAGGACCTTACTCTCAAGCTATCGAAGTAAATGGAACTTTATACATATCTGGTCAAATCCCATTTGTTCCAGAAACTATGACTTTAGTATCTGATGATGTTAAAGCTCAAACTAGACAATCTTTAGAAAACTTAAAAGCTATCCTTGACGAAGCTGGATATTCTTTTAAAGATGTAGTAAAAGCTACTTGCTTTATAAAAAATATGGACGACTTTGGAGCTATAAACGAAGTTTATGCTGAATATCTTGGAGATGTTAAACCAGCTAGAGCTTGTGTTGAAGTTGCTAGACTTCCTAAAGATGTTAAAGTTGAAATAGAACTTATTGCTGTTAAATAATACTTTAAAAAGAGCTGGATTTTATTCCAGCTCCATTTTTTTATCTACATATTATTTATTAATAATTATTTAAGAAATCAACTGCAAATTGTGCATATAGTCCCATTCCATATTCTAATCCATCTTCGTCCATATTAAATTTTTCGTGATGGTGTGGATAGTCAGCATTTTTTTCTGGATTTCTTATTCCAACAAAAGCTAATGCTCCTGGAACTTCTTCCATAAAGTAACAGAAATCTTCTGCTCCTGTTATTTTTTCAAATTTTGTAACTCCCTCTTTTCCTAAAAGTTTTTCTACTGCTTTCTCAGCTATGGCAGAACATTTTTCATCATTTATTACTGGAGTTGTTCCATAATTATATATAACTTCACCTTCTGTTCTATAAGCTTCACAAGTAGATTTTACAACCCTTCTTATAGCAGCTTCAACTTTCTTTTGAGTATCTTTACTGAATGTACGAACTGTTCCCTCTAAAGTTGCTTGATTTGCAATTACATTAAATCTTGTTCCTGAATGGAAAGAACCTATTGTTACAACTGCTGAATCTACTGGACTTATTTCTCTACTTACTATTGGTTGTAAATTCATTACAAGAGCTGAACCAGCCACTACCGAGTCTATTGCTTGATGTGGTAAAGAACCGTGTCCACCTTTTCCTTTTATTTCTATTTTTAATACATCAGCTGATGCCATTCTTGGTCCTGCTTCAACAGAGATTTTTCCCACTGGAATATCTGACCATAAATGTATTCCAAAACAACCATCTACAACACCTTTTAAAGGTTCCGCTTCTATCATTGCTTTAGCTCCTGCTGCTACTTCTTCAGCTGGTTGGAAATATAATTTTACTGTTCCATTTATTTCATCTTCTATATCTTTAAGAATTCTTGCTGCTCCTAAAAGCATTGATATATGTCCATCATGTCCACAAGCGTGCATCATTCCACAATTTTTTGAAGCATAATCTACACCTGTACATTCATTAACTGATAAACCATCTATATCAGCTCTAAGAGCCACTTTTTTCCCTGGTTTCTTTCCTCCAATTTCTACTACTACACCTGTTCCTGCAACTACTTTATATTTTGCTCCCATTTTATCTAGTTCTTCTTGAATTCTTTTAGAAGTTTTATATTCTTGTAAACTTGGTTCTGGCATTTGGTGAAACTCTCTTCTAAGTCCTACTACATAATCTTTATATTTTTTAGCTAACTCTTTTATCTCCATTCTATTCCTCCTAGTATTTTTTCTGTTCTAATATATTATATATCTTTTATAACATTTTTGCGAATATTCCTGCAATAATAACAGAAACTATAGTAACAGAAGCAAATCCTCCTATTAACATTTTTGGTAACATCTCTCCTGTTAAGAAATCTACTTCTTCTCCAGTTTTTCCCAATGCCATTGCTGCATCATTTGTCAAAGTATAATTTACTGGGAATCCATACAGTGCATTTAAAGATATTGCTATTGCCATAGGAATAGACTCTTTAAATATTTTTGCTGCTATTATTGAGAAAATAACTAAACCTGCTACTCCAAATCCAATTATTCCTATAAAAGGTATAATTAATTCTTTTATCATTTCTGGTGTAGCTTTAGCAAGTCCTCCAAAAATAAATGCCATAAGTCCTGTCATAAAAAATCCAAAAGTTCCAGATAAATTAAGAGGTCTTCTTTCTATAAATCCTATCTCAGCTGCAATTGCTCCTACAACTAGACAAATTACAAATTCTGAAACAGCTTTATTCATTAAATTTGTTAAAAATATACTTACTTGAACTAAAATTCCTAGTTTTAAAAGTAATATATAAGTTGTTTGATATTTTTTAGGTAATTGAGGTAAAAGAGTTTTTTTCTCTCCTTCTTCTGAGTTTACCTCTCTTTTTTGAATTTCACCATTTCTAAATTTTTTAAGAAGTCTTTTTCCTTCTATATTTAATGTAATAGCTGTTAATGGATATCCTGCAAATCCTTGCATTACATACATACCAACTGCTAATACAGCTAGAGTTGGTAACCCTTTAGCAGTAGCTGCTTGAGACATTATAACTGACGCAACTACTCCTCCTGTTAATGGTGGAGTGGCAACTACTAACATATCCCAAGGAAAAAATAATTTTCCTAAAACAAGAGTTCCAAAACAAATTCCACAAATTCCAATAATTGATATAGCAAAAGTTTTCCATTGAGCAATAAGCTCTTTTACACTTATCATTGTTCCCATATGTGTGATTAATAAAAACATAGAAACTTGTATAATGCTTGGTCCAAATCCAGCTACTTCAAGTATATTAGCTGGGAATATTGTCCAATATCCCACTAAAAATAATAAAGCAGTTACAAAAACTGATGGTATTATTGCTTTTGTTCTAATCGAAACTATCTCCCCAATAGCCAAGGTTGCTAAAATTAAAATAAATGCTACTATCAAACTCATACTATTCCCCCTTTTAGTATCTTATTTTTTTAATACAAAGTTACTATAAAAATGATATTTTTGAATTATTATACCACTAACTTTTTATTTGTCAATTATTTTTTTACTGGATTTTTCTATACCTTTGATTTATAATTTAAAAAAATTTTAATTTAAAGGAGAACTATTATGAAAATTCTTGTTACTGGTTTTGAACCATTTGATAATGAAAAAATAAACCCTGCTTGGGAAGCTGTAAAAAAGTTACCTAATAATTTAGAAGATATTGAAGTTTTAAAATTTCAAATTCCTACAGCTTTTATTAATTCTTATGAAGTTTTATTTAAACTTATCGATGAAAATCAACCTGATGCTGTTCTTTGTATAGGACAAGCTGGCGGTAGATTTGATTTTACTATTGAAAGAATTGCTATAAATATTGATGATGCAAGAATACCTGACAACAATGGATTTCAACCTGTTGATAAACCTATTTTTTCTGATGGAGAAAATGGACTTTTTTCAACTCTTCCAATAAAAGCAATGGTAGCTGAATTAAATAAAAATAATATTCCTGCTTCAGTTTCTAATACTGCTGGGACTTTTGTTTGTAATCATATTATGTACGCACTTCTATACTATATAAAAAAACACAATCTAAATATTCGTGGTGGATTTATCCACGTTCCATATATTCGTGAACAAATTATAAATAAAAAATCTACACCTTACATGGAGCTTTCAACTATTGTGGAAGCTTTAAAAATTTCTATCAAAACTATCCAAAAATATAAAAAAGATATTTCAGTTTCTGGAGGTCTAGAGTTTTAATCAGCTTTAACAATATAAATCCCCACTCAACTATATTTATATAAAATATTATATCTTTATTTTACATTAAAAAAATATATTAATTTTTGAGCGCTTTTTGATTAATTTTATTGTAAAATGTTCTTAATAGTGATAAAATAACCTTAATCAATAACTTTTGATTTTTTATTTTACTTAAAAAGGGGGACTAAAAATGGTGAAAGTAGATTTGAATTGCGATCTTGGAGAAAGTTTTGGAGCTTACAAAATAGGTATGGACGAAGATGTACTACAATATATATCTTCTGCTAATGTTGCTTGTGGTTGGCATGCTGGAGATTCTATGGTTATGGAAAAAACTGTAGCACTTGCTAAGAAAAACGGCGTTGCTGTTGGGGCGCATCCTGGTTTTCCTGATTTAGTTGGATTTGGTAGAAGAAATTTAAATGCTAGTCCAGCAGAAGTAAAAACATATATTAAATATCAACTTGGTGCTTTACAAGCCTTTGCTAAAGCTGAGGGAATAAAACTTCAACACGTTAAACCTCATGGAGCTTTATATAATATGGCTGCTAAAGATGCTAAACTTGCTATGGCTATTGCTGAAGCAATAAAAGAAGTTGATGATGATTTAATTTTAATGGGACTTGCTAATAGTGAAATGATAAAAGCTGGAGAAGCTTTAGGATTAAAAGTTGCTAATGAAGTTTTTGCTGATCGTGCTTATAACGATGATGGAACTTTAGTTGCTAGATCTTTACCTGGAGCTGTTATTCACGATAAAGAATTAGCTATAAAAAGAGTTATTAGAATGGTAAAAGAGGGTAAAGTTGAAAGTATCAATGGAAAAGATGTTGATATAAATGTTCAAACTATCTGTATCCATGGAGATAATCCTGAAGCTTTAGTATTCTCTAAAAATATAAAAGAAGCTCTTATAAAAGAAGGTGTAGAAATAACTAATTTAAGAGGTGATGAATAATGGCGGATAACAAAAATAAAGGTGCAATAGTTGGGGCTGCTTTCCTTATGGCTACTTCTGCAATAGGACCTGGGTTCTTAACTCAAACTGCTGTTTTTACAGAACAATTTAAAGCAAATTTTGCTTTTACTATTCTTGTTGTTACTGTTGCAACTCTTATAGTTCAACTTAATATTTGGAGAGTTATTTGTGTGTCTGGTATGAGAGGACAAGATATTGCCAATAAAGTAGCTCCTGGTCTTGGATATTTTATTGCTGGACTTGTTTCTCTTGGTGGACTTGCTTTTAATATAGGTAACGTTGGAGGAGCAGCTCTTGGACTTAATGCTCTTTTTGGTTGTAATGTTACTGTTGGTGTTTTAATATCTGGAGCTCTTGCTGTTTTTGTTTTCCTATCTAAAGATATGGGACCTGTAATGGATAAACTTACAAAAGTTCTTGGTGGACTTATGATAGTTGTTATGGCTTATGTAGCTGTTTTATCTAATCCACCAGTTGGAGATGCTATTCATGGAGCTTTCTTACCTGAAAGTTATGGAGATTTAACTCTTTCTATAGTTACTCTTCTTGGAGGAACTATTGGAGGATATATTACTTTTGCTGGAGCACATAGACTTATTGATGCTGATACAAAAGGAATTGAAAATCTTGATAAAATAAATCAAAGTTCTATTATGGGTGTTTCTATTGCATCTATAATTAGAATTATGTTATTCCTTGCTGTTCTTGGAGTAGTTTCTACAGGTTTTGTATTAGACCCAGCTAACCCACCTGCATCTGCTTTTAAAGCTGGAGCTGGTGTTATTGGTTATAAAATATTTGGTCTAGTTATATTTGCTGCTGCTCTTACATCTATAGTTGGAGCTGCTTATACATCAGTATCTTTCTTAAAAACTTTATCAAAAACTGTTATGGAAAAAGAAAAATTCTTTATAATAGGATTTATCGTTTTCTCTACTGTTGTAATGGCATTTTTAGGAAAACCTGTTGTTTTATTAGTTCTTGCAGGTTCTTTAAACGGACTTATTCTACCTATAACTTTAGGAGTTATTCTTCTTGGTTCTAGAAAAAAAGAGATTGTTGGAGAATACAAGCATTCAATGATTTTAACTGTTCTTGGAGCTATCGTTGTAGTTATTACTGGTTATGCAGGAATTACATCTTTACAAGGAATATTAAAACTTTTTAACTAAAATTAAAATTTTAATTGAGAAGATTTTCCTCTAAAATTTTGAGGAAAATTTTCTCTCTTATATTATATAGGAGGAATTATGAGATTTTTAAAAGCTGGAGACTCTTCCCTTATAATTGAATTAGGTAATGAGATATCTCCTATAATAAACTATAACCTAAAAAAAATTACTGATTATCTTGATTCTTTAAAGCATCCTGCTATAAAAGATCTGTTACCTACTTATAGATCTGTTATTGTTTACTATGATCCTCTTTTAATAACTTTTGAAGAACTAAAAGATATCGTTGAAAAAAATTGTAAAATAGATGATACTAATGTAGATTCTATGAAAAAATTTATAGTTGAGATCCCTGTTCTTTATGGTGGAGAATATGGTCCCGACATAGAAAATATCGCTACACACAACAACCTTTCTATAGAGGAAGTTATAAAAATTCATACTTCTGGAGAATATTTAGTGTATATGCTTGGATTTACTCCTGGTTTCCCATATCTAGGTGGAATGGATAAAAGAATCGCCACTCCTCGTTTAAAAACTCCTAGAACAAAAATCCCTGGTGGATCTGTTGGAATAGCTGGAGAACAAACTGGAGTATATCCAATAGAAAGCCCTGGTGGTTGGCAACTTCTTGGAAGAACACCACTAAATTTCTTTGACCCTAATAATGAAAAACCATTCCTTATCAATGCTGGAGAATATATTAAATTTGTACAAATCTCTGAAGAGGAATATCATAAAATAATTGAACAAGTAAAAAATAAAACTTATGTTGTAAAAAGTTACTGGAAGGAGGACTAGTTATGGAAACTATTAAAATTTTAGATGCTGGACTTTTAACTACTGTCCAAGATTTAGGAAGATATGGATTCCAAAGATATGGTGTTTCTGCTTCTGGTGTAATGGACGAGTATTCTGCCAAAATTGCAAATAAATTAGTTGGAAATAAAGTAGGTGAGGCTGTTCTTGAAACTACTTTAAAAGGTGTTCAAATAGAGTTTTTACAAAATACAGCTGTTGCAATTACTGGTGGAAATTGTGATGTAACTTTAAATGGAACTAAAATAGAATTATGGCAAAGTTATTTAGTTAACAGAGGGGATATTCTTAAAATGGGAATATGCAGATCTGGACTTAGAAACTATCTAGCCTTTGCTGGTGGAATAGATGTTCCTATTATAATGAACAGTAAATCTACAAACTTAAAAGCAAAAGTTGGAGGATTTAATGGAAGAAAACTTATGACTGGAGATGTTTTATCAGTTGGAGTTGGATCTCTAGAAGCTCCTTTAACTCTTAACAAACATTATATTCCTACTTATTCTAAAGATATAAAAGTTGGAGTTATTTTAGGGCAACAAGATGACTACTTTACAGAAGCTGGTATAAAAACTTTCTTAAATGAAACTTATACTGTTACTCAAGAAAGTGATAGAATGGGTATAAGACTTTCTTCTATATCTGGAGCTATAATAGAACATAAAAATGGTGCTGATATTATATCTGATGGTATAACTTTTGGTGCTATACAAGTTCCTGGAAGTGGACAACCAATAGTTATGATGGCTGATAGACAAACTACTGGAGGATACACTAAGATAGGAAATGTTATAAGCTCTGATTTAGCAAAACTTGCTCAAGCCACTCCTGGAACAAAAGTAAAATTTGTAGAATATACTTTAGAACAAGCTGTACAAGCTATAAAAAATAATGATATTATAATAAATAATCAAAATTCTTATGTCTCTCCTATTAAAGAAGAAGTTGTGGACAGTTCTAGTAGAGATTATAGAATAAAAGTTAACAATAAAATTTTTGAATTAAAAGTTGAAAGAATAAGATAAAAATCTAAATGGACTATTGCATTTATAATTTTGCAACAGTCCATTTTTTTAGTCTATATTTTCCATTCTCTTTATCTCTCTTCTAGCTAAAAAACTTGCCATTAAAAATGAGATAAAATCTGCCACAGGTCCAGCATACAAAACTCCGTCTATTCCTAAAAATTTAGGAAAAATAACTATCATTGGGAGCAAAAACAAAATCTGTCTTGTCACAGAAACTATCATTCCTATCTTTGCTCTCCCAATAGCTGTGAAAAAGTTTCCACACATTGGTTGTATAGCATTTAAAAAAGTTAACCCCATAAATACTTTAAAATATTTCTCTGCAAAAATAAAATACTCCTCTGTTCCATCTCCAAATATACTTGTAAGTTCTCTTGGAAAAATTTGAAATATTAAAAAAGCCAATGTTGATATTGTTATCCCTGTTCCTAACATAATCTTAAAAGTTTCTTTTACTCTCTTATAATTTTTTGCTCCATAGTTAAATCCAATAATAGGTTGAGCTCCTTGAGCTATTCCAATTATTATTGAAATAAAAATAATATTTATTTTTGTTATTATTCCTACACAAGCAAGGGGAATAGCTCCACCATAAATAGAACGTTCTCCATAATACATCAAAACATTGTTAAGAGTAATTTGAACTATCATCATTGCAAGCTGATTAGTAGCTGGTCCCATTCCCAAAAATATAATATTTTTTATTAAATCTAAAGATGGTGAAAATAAAATCTCTTTTGTTACTTTAAAACTTTTCATTTTATAAAAAAGATAGTATATCACACAACAAAAAGATATTATCTGTCCAATAACTGTTGCCCAAGCAGCTCCAGCTATCCCCATATTAAGTCCAAAAATAAATATTGGATCTAAAATAGTATTTGCCAAAGCCCCACTTAAAATACTTATCATTGAAAATTTTGGACTTCCATCAGCTCTTATTATAAAACTCATCACAGTTGAAAGAATAATAAAAGGTATCCCAAAATTTGTTATTCCTGTATAAGTTCTTGCATAGGGAAAAATCTTTTCAGTAGAGCCAAAAAAATAAAGTAAATTATCTAAAAATAGAAAAACCATTATTGAAATAATTAAACCTAAGACTGTTGCAAAAAATATTCCATTTCCTACTATTTTTTTAGCTTTTTCATCTTCGCCTCTCCCTTGACAAAGACTAAAATTTGAAGCTGTCCCTATTCCACAAAGAAGAGAGGTTGCTAAACAAACTGTAACTAATGGAAATGCCACATTGGTTGCTGCATTCCCTAAGACTCCAACACTTTGTCCAATAAAAATTTGATCAACAATATTATATAAAGCACTAACAAGCCCACTAATTATAGCTGGTATTGAAAATCTTAAAAGTAACTTCGATATTTTTTCTATTTCTAAAATATTTTTTTCCATACTCCTCCTTTACAAAAAAAGCATAAGTCACACAATTGGACTTACGCTTCCGCTACACATTGTTTAAAATTTCTTTAAAATATTATACCATAATTTTTTTATTTTTTCTAAATTTTTTAACTATTTATCTTGTAAAATATGTTATACTATCTTTTATAGATGACAAAAAGGAGGGGCTATTTTTAGCATATTTTTATGAAATTATCAAATGATTTAGGAAATGATTCTATTCTTGGACTTGTTTTTAAACTAGCTATCCCTACAATGCTAGCTCAACTTGTAAATCTTCTTTATAGTATTATTGATAGAATGTATATTGGACATATTCCTATTGTGGGAAGTTTAGCTCTTGCTGGAGTTGGAATATGTGGGCCAATAGTTGCTTTTCTCTCTTCCTTTGGAACTTTAATCGGACTTGGTGGTTCCATTATAATGTCAATCAGAATGGGAGAAAAAAATAATGAAAAAGCAAAACAAGTTTTAGCAAATAGTTTTTTGGCTCTTTCTATACTAGGAGTTAGCTTGACTATTATTTTTCTTTTATTAAAAAACAGATTGATTATGCTTTTTGGAGCCAGTGAAATTACTTTTTCCTATGCCAATACATATTTGACAATCTATACTTTAGGAAGTTTTTTCGCTCTTATGGCAATTGGACTTAACTTTTTTATAACTTGCCAAGGTTTTCCAATGGTAGGAATGTTTACTGTAATTATTGGAGCTTTGACTAATATTTTACTTGATACTGTTTTTATATTTGGTTTAAAAATGGGAGTGGCTGGAGCTGCTTGGGCAACTGTTATAGCTCAGTTTTTATCTTTTTTATTTGCTTTTCTTTTTTTGACTAGCAAAAAAATTATTATCCCCATAACTTTTGGTGGATATTCAAAAGATATAATAAAAAAAATAATAAAATTTGGATTTTCTCCATTTTTTATCTTAGCCACTGATAGTTTGATTTTAATCAATTTAAATGCTATGCTACAAAAATTTGGAGGTTCATCTCAGGGAGATTTACTTATCTCTGGAGCTACTATTATTCAAAGTTATCTTTTACTTATAACAGGTCCTTTAATTGGTCTTTCTGGAGGAACTCAACCTCTTTTAAGTTATAACTATGGAGCTAAAAATATAGAAAGAGTTAAACAAGCTGAAAAATATATTACAATTTTTGCTCTTACTCTTACAACTACTATGTTTTTTGCTACAAAATATATTGCCCCTTATTTTATAAGCCTTTTTACTACTGAATTAAGTCTTACTGATATCTCTCTTTGGGGTATAAAAATGAGTGTCTTGGCGATTATTCCATTGTCATTTCAATATTGTTTTGTAGATGGATTTACAGCAGTAGGAAGAATAAAAACCGCTTTTTCTCTATCAATGTTAAGAAAATTTACTTATATGATTAGTACATTTTTATTACCTATATTTTTTGAAGCTAAATTTGCTTTTTTTGCTCAACCTATCTGTGATATTGTTGGTTCAATAGCAAGCAGTATTGTTTTCTATCTTGTATTTAAAAAACATCTTGAAAAAAGATTGAGACAAAACTAAAATAAAAATAACTGTTGCATTTTTTCCAAAAAAACAATATAATTTAGTAAACTGAATTGTTAAAGTGCTAGATGATAGGAGGAAAAAATGAATAAATTAAAAAATCCTGTAAATGATGCTTTATTTGAGGCTTTCTTAAAATTAGAAACTTTAGAAGAGTGTTATGCTTTTTTTGAAGATATTTGTACTTTTAAAGAGATTGATGCAATGGGAGCAAGACTTGAAGCAGCAAAACTTTTAGATAAAGGAAATACTTATGAAGAAATTTTAAAAAAAATAAACATTTCATCTTCTACTCTTAGCCGTGTAAGTAAAGCTTTTAAATATGGAACTGGTGGATATAAACTTATTATTGATAGATTAGAAAAAGATAAATAAAATTATAAAGACTGAGAACAAAATTCTCAGTCTTTTTTATAATTATTTCAAATGAGTTTTTAAGAATTTTTCCATATCTTCTTGAGGAACCATTCTTCCACCAGTAGCCCAACAAATATGATAAGCATTTTCTATATTTTTACCAATTTTTTCTTCTATATATTTTTTACTAGCTTCATATTTCATTAAAGTAACTGGTCCTTCAAATGCTGCACAAGAAGACGGCTCAATTCTTTTTGATTCAGACTTATCAAGACATCTTAAATAATCATAAAGTTTATAATCTTCTAATGTAAATATTCCACTTAAAATTGGATCCATTAAATGAGATACAAGTCCTGAAGCTCTTCCTACTGCAAGTCCATCAGCATGAGTTAATCCATAAATTCCTATATCACGAACACAGATATTTTCATATAATTCTGTTGCCATTCCAAGAACCATACAAGGTGCAAGAGTTGGTTCTACAAAGAATATATAAGCATTTTCTTTAAATATTCTCTTAAGTCCATAAGCTACTCCACCCGGTGCTCCTCCAACTCCACAAGGAATATACACTAATAATGGGTGTTCTTTATCTATAATAATTCCTTTTTCATCAAGTTGTTTTTTCATTCTTGAGGCTGCTACTGTATATCCCAAGAAAAGATTCATCGATTTTTCATCATCTACAAAATAACTTTTAGGATCTGCATCAGAATTTTTTCTTCCCTCTTCAACAGCTTTTCCATAGTCATCAGCATATTCTATAACTGTAACACCTTTTGATCTCAGCATATCTTTTTTCCATTGTTTTGCGTCAGCTGACATATGAACTATTACTTCAAATCCTAGAGCAGCACTTGTTATACCTATACTTAATCCTAAATTTCCAGTTGATCCAACTTGAACTTTAAATCCTGAAAAGAATTTTTTAAATTTTTCATCAGCTAATATTGAATAATCATCATCGATAGAAATCATTCCAGCTTCCATAGCTAACTCTTCAGCATGTTTTAATACTTCGTAAACTCCTCCTCTAGCTTTTATTGATCCAGCAACTGGAAGATGGCTATCCATTTTTAAGTATAATTTTCCAGGTATGTTTACTTGATATTTTTCTTCAAGTTCTTTTTGCATATTAAATATTGATTCTAAAGGTGATTCAATTATTCCATTTGTTTCAATAGTTTCTAGAAAAACTTTTTTAATAAATGGAGCGAATCTTACAAGACGTTCTTCAGCATCTTTTAACTCCTCATCAGATATAGGAAGTGCTTTTTCATATTCTGAATAATCTATTTCGTTAGGATTTATCCATACAAACTCTTTTTTTCCAACTATTTTTTCTACAGTTTCATTTCTAAGTTTCATTAGCTCTTCGATAGTCATTTTTCCCCCTTAAAATTTTATCTATTCTATTCACTTCTTAATGCTTCTATTGGATTTAGTTCAGCAGCTTTCTTAGCTGGTATTACTCCAAAAATTATTCCTATTCCCATAGAAATTCCAAGAGAACTTACTATTGAAATAGTTGAGAAAATTGGTGGAATATTTACAAATTTTCCAATAACTTTTCCCATAATTATTCCTAAAATTATTCCAATTATTCCTCCAAGTCCTGTTAAAATAACTGACTCTATTAAAAATTGAAACATTATATCTTTATTGGTAGCTCCAATAGCTTTTCTTATTCCAATCTCTTTTGTTCTTTCAATAACACTTACAAGCATAATATTCATAACCCCAACCCCTCCAACAAAAAGAGAGATTCCTGCAACAAAAGTTACAAACATATTAAGTGTTGTAAGAATACTATCAAAAGAAGATGCTCCGTCTGATAAGGTTTTTACTTCATACAAATCACTTACCCCTGTAATATCTTCCAATATTTTTTTCATTTTTGCCATATCCTCGGAAATTTTTTCTGGATTTTTTGATTCAACTATTATACTACTATAATTTGAAGCATCATCATATAATCTCTCATAAGTTGAAAGAGGAAATCTTGCAAATCTCGGTATTCTCTTTCCTCCCATAGCTTTTACATAATCTTCAAAATTATTTTCGAAAACTCCAACTATTCTATATGGAACTTCTGCTTCTTTTCTACTAAGTGCTAGATTTATAGTTTTTCCTATAGCATCTTGTGGTTTTCCATAAATATCTTTTGCTGTAATGTGATCTATCAAAGCAATTCTCTCTCCGTTTTTATATTCAAAAGATATAAATTCTCTACCATAAAGCATATTTACTTTATCCATTTTCTCATAATCTGGAGTGGCTACTGTAAGCCAAACTATTTCAAATCTACCATTAAATTTTGAATAAACTCTCTGAGTTATTCTTGGACTTATATTTTTAAACTCCTTAGTAGCTTTTAATTTTTTTATCATCTCATCTTCAAAAAGATATTTCCAACGAAAGTTTTCATCTTTCATATCAGCGTAAACAGTAAATTTTCCATAACCATTCTCTTTTAATTTTCCTGTAATATTTTGTTGTCCACCTTTACCTATAGCAGACATAGTTATTACAGATGAAATACCTATTATTATTCCAAGCATTGTCAAAAAAGATCTCGCTCTATTTCCCTTTAAACTTTTTATTGCACTGTTAAGACTTTCTAAAAAATTCATCGAGTTTCACCATCACTTATAATTTTTCCATCTTTAAATGTCACTATTCTTTTGCAATATTTTGCTATTTCAGGCTCATGACTTACAACTACTATGGTTTTTCCTTGCTCATTTAACTCTTGGAAAAGTTTCATTATTTCGTCTTCAGATACACTGTCCAAATTTCCTGTTGGCTCGTCTGCTAAAATTATTGCTGGATTATTTATTAAAGCCCTTGCTATAGCAACTCTTTGTCTTTGTCCTCCTGAAAGTTCATTAGGTTTATGTTTTACTCTTTTTTCAAGTCCAACTTTTTTTAAAACCTCCAAAGCTCTTTTTTCTCTTTCATCTTTGTGAACTCCTGCATAAACAAGAGGAAGTTCAACATTTTCTTGAGTAGTAAGTTTTGGTAAAAGATTAAAAGATTGAAATACAAAACCTATTTTACTATTTCTTATTTTACAAAGATTATCCTCTTTTACTTCTCCAACACTTATTCCATCAAGAATATATTCTCCCTCAAACTCTTTATCAAGACAACCTAAAATATTCATCATAGTAGATTTTCCACTTCCACTACTTCCCATTATAGCAACAAACTCACCTTTTTTTATTCCAAGATTTATATCTTTAAGAGCGTGAAGTTTATTTTCTCCATTGATATAATATTTATTTATTCCCTTTATTTGTATTATCAATTTTCTCTCCTTTTTGTTGAGAAGTTGTCAAAGGTTTTGTTGAGATTTTATCATTTGGTTTTAACTTCATACTAGGAGTTGTTATTATTTCATCTCCTATTTTTAATCCACTTTTTATAATTATGCTGTCACCTTTTCTATTTTCTATCTCAACATCTCTTCTTATTATTGTATTATCTGAAGTGACTAAATAAACAAAATATTGATTATTATCTTCCATTAAAGCGTTTTTTGAAATTGTTATATCATCATTTTTTTCTAGATATATTTTTGCTGATACTTTAAATCCTGGAATTATATTTGGAATTTCCTCAAGTGGTGTAACCTCTACTTCAACAATATTTTCAGAAGTAGTTGATGAAGTTTTAGAAATTTTAGAAATTTTCGTAATAGTTCCTTTGAATGAACGTTTTTTCTCAAAAACTTCTGGTTTTATATCAAGAGTTTGACCTAAAAATATATCTTTTATGTCATACTCTGCTACCTCTAAAATTATTTTTATATTTGAAAGGTCAGCTATCTCCATAAGAGGTTCATCTGTATTTACTGAATAATTTTCTTGAGCAAGTAGCGATGTTACAGTTCCACTTACAGGACTTACTATTTTTTCAGCTGTTTTTAATAAATCCTCTTGATATTCCTCTATATTTATCTCATATCTTGCAACTTCCTCTTCAAGTTCTTTTACATAATTTTTAGAACTTCCCCCAAGTTTTAAAAGTTCTTTTTCAACTTCTAAATTTCTTTTTGCTTTGGCTAAAGATAACTCTTCTCTTTTTAAGTTTCTTATAATATTATTTCTCTCTGTTTCATCAAAAGTCATAAGGATTTTTCCTTTTTCTACATAATCCCCCTCTTGAATAAAAACCTCATCAACTTTTAATTTTTTATCAACGAAAACTTTTTTAGTATCATTTGCCTCTATTTTTCCTTCAACATTTATGTATCCTCTTTTGTTATTAGTTGAAATAATTCTTGTTGGATATATTATTTCATTTTTATTCTTTTGAGGATTTTTTGAAATAAAAAGAAGTCCAACCAATAAAATCGTTCCAACTATACTGCTTATAATTATTGTCTTTTTATTTTTATTCATAATTTTTTTCTCCTCTAACTAATATTTCATAAATATACCCATTAAATAAATTCTTAGCTTTTTCAGCTGCTACTTGATAATTTAAATAATCATCAAAGACGTCCATAACATCAACATAAGTGACATCACCTAGTTTATACTTCAAATTTATTATTTCATATTTATTTTTTTCAAGTTCAGCTTTATTTTTATTAACTAAATAATTTTTGTATAAATTATTGCAATTTTCTTCAACTTCTAATTTTTTTGAAATATTTATTTCTTTTTCTTTTTGAATATTTATCTCTTGTTGATCTAGAGTTATTTTTTCATTTTCTAGATTAATATCATAATAAAAAATATCTTTTGAAAGTTTTAAAAATACTCTGTTTTCATCTGAATATCCATTATTTCTCTCTTGATGTTCTACTCCTACTAAAACTTCTGGAATTTTGTTAGAATATTTTAAATATTTTATATTTTCTTTTGTTATTTCTTTTTCTAAACCAAGTCTTGAAATTTTTCTCTCACCAATATTTGAAATAAAATCTGAAATATTTACTTTTGGTATTTCAATATCCATTAACTGATCCTTTGAAATATCTATACCAAACTCATATAAGAAACGATTCTTTATTTTTTTTATATTTTCCTTCAAATATTTCAATTCTATTTCAAGATTATTTCTACTAGTTTGTAATGTATCTAAATCTATTTTTGGAGTTGCTCCGAGCTCATAGGATTTTTTTAAAATTTTCTCTTCTGATTTTAGTCTTGTCAGATTATTGGTTTTTAATTTTATTTCAAATTCATTATTTTTATATTCTTCATAAAGATTTATTAGGGATATTTTTTTAGTTTCAAGATCGTCATAATAAGAATATTCAGTATTTTTCTTTGAGTACTCCAATTTTTTTATTTCACTGTCGCTTTTAGAATAGAACATATTCTTTAGACTTTTATTAACACCTATAATCACATCAGTATCACTGTTTTTTTGACTATTTATTTTATCCTTTGATAAATCCAAATAAAATTCTCCATAACTTACTCTTCCGTTAGATTTTATTTTATCCTCTTCATAATCGTAATCTGTTGAGATTTCCCCTCTCACTCCATTGTAATTATCAAGATTGTAATATTTCTCTTTAGAAAGATTTTTCTTTTGTTCTAAGTCAAAAATCTCTCTTTCGTAAGATTTTTCCTCCAATGTTTTTAACATATCATCTAGTTTTATATTTTTTCCATATGAAATTAAAGAACTCATTAAGAAAAATAAAATTTTTAAAAATAGAAACTTATTTTTTCCCATAAATCCTCCTTTTTTAGTTTTTACATAGCTTAATTATACTATATTTCCTTTGACTTTAAAATTATTTTTTTAGTTTTAAAAATATTTTTATAAAAAATTATTGACAAGGAAATTTTTTTGTGATATTATTGCCCTAACAAAAAAACAGAAGGAGGAAAAACAATGTTAGTAACATTAAAACTAAGGAACAAAAAATATTCTAACCAAATCGAATACTTGAAATTTTTTAATGTTAAAGATAGCATTGTAATTTCTTTGAGGAATAGGTCTATAATATTTTAGGATATTTTTTGATTTAATTTTATAATCAACTAGAAATTTTTTTATTACAGTGAGATCAACATTAAAGTGTGTTGGTCTTTTTTTATTGCTTAAAATTTTTTAATTATAAATTTTTATTTTTTAGGAGGCTTTTATGAAAAAATTAGTTTTACTTTTTATGACATTTTTATCACTTGTATCTTTTGGAAAAGTTGAAAAACTTTATGTTGGAACAAACGCAGAATTTTATCCATTTGAATATTTAGAAGATGGAAAAATAGTTGGTTTTGATGCCGAATTAATTGAGGCTATCGGAAAAAAATTAAATAAAGAGATAATTTGGAAAAATATGGCTTTTGATGGGCTTCTTCCAGCTCTTCAATCTAAAAAAATTGATGTTATTATAGCTGGAATGACTGCCACTCCAGAAAGAAAAAAATTCGTTAATTTTTCTGACCCATATTTTGTATCAAATCAAATGATTATCATAAATACTACTGACGAAAAATCAAAAGACATAACTTCTTATGAAAGTTTACCAAATCATAGTGTTGGAGTTGTGCTTGGATATACTGGAGATGTAGCAGTTAGTAAATTAGAAAATATAGATGTTCAAAGATTTAATGGAGCATCAGAAGCAATTATGTCTTTAATATCTAAAAAAGTTCAAGCTGTTGTTATTGACTCTGAACCAGCAAAAAATTATGTAAAAAATAATAAAGGTTTAAAACTTATCTCTACTGATATTGCAAAAGAGGAATACTCAATCGCCGTTAGTAAAGAAAATAAAAAATTAGCTGAAGATATAAATTCTGCTTACAAAGAACTTGTAAATGATGGAACTTTTGAAAAACTTATAACTAAATATTTTAAATAATAATGATTGGAGGAAATAAAATGAAAGAAAAAGTTGTTTTAGCATATTCTGGAGGATTAGATACATCTGTAATTATACCTTGGTTAAAAGAAAATTATGATTTTGAAGTTATTGCTGTTTCTGTAAACGTTGGACAAAAAGATGATTTTGAAGCTGTGGCTAAAAAAGCAAAAGAAAGTGGTGCAAGTAAATTTTTCGCCATTGATAAAACAAAAGAGTTAGTTGATGATTATATATTTCCAATGATAAAAGCTGGAGCAAAATATGAAAATGAATATCTACTTGGAACTTCCATTGCAAGACCTATAATTGCAAAAGCTCTTGTTGATGTGGCAAAAGCTGAGGGAGCAAACTATATTGTCCACGGAGCTACTGGAAAAGGAAATGACCAAGTTAGATTTGAACTTGGAATAAAAGCTCTTGCTCCAAATATAAAAATAATCGCTCCTTGGCGTATTTGGAATATAAAATCAAGAAAGCAAGAGATTGAATACCTAAAAGAAAAAGGCATTGAGCTTCCTTTTAAAGAGAATTCATCTTACAGTAGAGATGAAAATCTTTTCCACATAAGTCACGAAGGATTAGATTTGGAAAATCCAAGTAACACACCTGATTATAAAAATCTTCTTCAATGGGTTACTCCTCTTGAAGAAACTCCAGACCAAGGAGAAATTATTCAAATAGATTTTGAGCAAGGAATCCCTACAAAATTAAATGGAGAAAAATTAAATGGTGTTGAACTTATTAAGAAATTAAATGAAATAGGTGGAAAACACGGAGTTGGAGTTATAGACTTAGTAGAAAATAGACTTGTTGGAATGAAATCTCGTGGAGTATATGAAACTCCTGGTGGAACAATCCTTTATTTTGCTCATCAAGAACTTGAAAGACTTTGTCTTGATAGAGAAACTTTCCAAGCAAAAGCAAATCTTTCAAACTATATGGCAAAATTAATCTACAACGGACAATGGTTTACAACTTATAGAGAAGCTATCTCTGCTTTTGTTGATGTTTCACAAAAATATGTAACTGGAAGTGTAAAGTTAAAACTTTATAAAGGAAATATGATTCTCCAAGGATTAGACTCAGAATACTCACTTTACTCAGAAGATTTTTCAACTTTTGATGAAGATGAAGTTTATAACCAAAAAGATGCTGAAGGATTTATCAATCTTTTTGGACTTCCTATAAAAATTCAAGCACTTTTAAGAAATAAATAATTCTACTCCCATATAAAAAGGAAGCTATTATTATCTAGTAGCTTCCTTTATCTTTTAGTTATTTTCTGATGCTTTTTTTAAGCAATGCTCACAAACACCTTTAAAATAAATATGTTTTTCTTTTATTTGGAATTTATCTAATTGACTTAGATCTAAAGAATCTGTATCTAAGAAAATATCATAGATTTGTCCACACTCTGTGCACTTAAAATGTCCGTGTAAAGTCATATTTGCCTCATAACGAGTTTCATTTTCCTCTATAACTATCACACTGATAATTCCCTTTTCCACAAAAGTATTTAAAGTATTATAAATTGTAGTTTTTGATAGAGTTGGGATTTCATCACATAGAGCTTTATATATAGTATCAACAGTAGGATGTATTCTATTTTCTAAAAGAAATTTATATATTTGCATTCTTTGGTAAGATGGTTTTATTCCATTCTCTTTTAGAAAAGCACCGATATCTTTTACTTCATTTAAAACAGCTTCCATAATTGTACTCCTTTCATTATGTAATGATTGTTAATATATTATAATTTAAAATTGAGTAAAAGTAAAGTGTTTTTTGATTATTTTAAAAATTTTTTCATTATATATCTGTCAATTCCTATATCATATTCATCTTTTTCTAAACTCTCTATAAAATATCCTATTCTTTTATAAAGATTTATTGCTTTTATATTTTTAGGATCAACAGTCAAAGAAACAGTCTCTTTTCCATAATTTTTAAAATATTCTTCACAATGAAGTAAAAGTTTAGTTCCTATCCCTTTTTCTCTATATTCTTTCATCACAGAAAATCCATATAAAAATATCTCTGGTCTGTCAAAAGCTACCATAAACTCTGCCGCACCTACGATTTTTCCCTCTTCAAAGGCAGCAAAAACTTTTCCAAATTTTACTATTGGTTTCAAAATCCAAAGGTCAACTCCTCCAAATTTTCCAAAAGTATATTTCTCCATTTCAACTATCTCATTCATATATTCTTTATCTTTTATAGAGATTTCTTTTATTTCCATTTTTTCTCCTAATATTCTACCTTCGAAAGATAAAGACCTGATGGTTCAGCAATCTCAATCTTATACTCTTTAAAAGGATTTTCTAGTAATTCTCTTATATAGTTTTCAGGTTTTCTTCCAAAATATATATCTAAGGCTGTCCCTACAATAATTCTAATCTGAGTTTTTAAAAAAGCATTTCCCTCTATATATATTCCCATTGTATTTTCATCTTTTAAATATGTTTCTATATTATAAATAGTCCTTATACTTGTTTTATTATTTTCATCTTTCAACCTAAAATTATTAAAATCATGTTCTCCAATAAGAGGTTTTAAAATTTCTAAAAACTTTTTACAATCAATTTTTTTATTTACATAAGTTTTATATCTTCTTGAAAAAACATCTTTTTTCCAAGTGATAATATACTCATAAGCTCTGGTCTTAGCTTGAAATCTTGAATTAAAATCTAAACCAACCTCTTCAATATTATAAATATCTATATCATTTGGTAAGAGTTTATTTAAAGCTCTTTGAAAATTTTTTAATGGAATGGTTATATTATCATTTATAAAAAAGTTAGATACTTGAACTGAAGCGTGAACCCCTCTGTCTGTTCTACCAGCAGTTACCATATTGATATCTTCTTTTAAAATAATTTTTAAAACTCTTTCTATTTCACCTTGGACTGTCCTTTTATCTGGCTGTCTTTGAAAACCATAAAAGTTACTTCCGTCATAGGCATAAGTTATTTTTATATTTCTCATTCTTTTCCCCTTAAAAAATTTATCGAACTATATCATATCACATATGATTTTTTTTATCAATAAAATATATTTACAACTCTTTCTTTGCCTCTCTTATTGCACTATATTGAAACCCTTTTCTCATAAGAGATTCTATCTTTTTTCTCTCTTCTTTATTTCCCATTTTTATCCAAAGTTTTTTTATCTCTTCAATCTCATCATCTTGGTTATCTTCCAAAAGTTCTCTTATTATATTTCTATCTACACCTTTCATTAAAAGATTGTACTCTAATTTTCTACTTCCCCAACTTTTGTGACAATTTATAAAAGATACAGCAAAATCCCTATCATTTAGATAGTTATGGCCCTTTAATTTTTCAACTATTTTTAAAACTATATCTTTTTCTCTATATTTCATTATAAGTTTTGTTGTTATTTCTCTTACAGAATAATCTCTTTTTTCAAGTAACCAATATGAAAAAGAGAGAACAACTCTCTCTACAAGCTCAAGATATATATCTTTTGCAAGGTCTATTCCCTCTTTCAATTTGTATTCATCTATTGTTTTTTTCTGAAGAGAAATTTCCACACCATTTTCAAATAAAATTTTATTCTTCTGGAGCTTCAAAATCTTCATCTATTCCGTCCTCTCCCTCTTCTTCTGAAGATGTTTTTGCTAAAGGAACTTGTTTTTCTTTTAATTCGTTGTAGATTTTTTCTAGTAAATCTTTTTCTTCTTCAAGTCTAGCTTTTACATTTTCTTTACCTTGACCAAGTCTCATATCTCCATAGCTAAACCAAGCTCCAGATTTAGAAACTATATCTGCATCAATAGCAGCGTCTAAGATTTCTCCTACTTTTGAAATTCCTTTTCCATACATTATTTGGAAAGTTGCTTCTTTGAATGGAGGAGCTATTTTATTTTTAGTAACTTTTACTAAAACTTCATTTCCTATAATATTATCTCCTTGTTTTACAGAACCTACTCTTTTTATTTCAAGTCTTACAGAAGCATAGAATTTTAAAGCTTTTCCTCCTGTTGTTGTTGTTTGAGGTCCAAATCCAAATCCACCGATTTTATCTCTTATTTGGTTAATAAATATTATTGTAGTTTTTGATTTATTTAGAGTTCCTGTTAATTTTCTAAGAGCTTTTGACATAAGTCTTGCTTGAAGTCCCATTTGTTGATCGGACATCTCTCCATCAATCTCAGCTTTTGGAACTAATGCTGCAACTGAGTCAACAACTATTACATCTATTGCTGATGAATGAACTAATGAGTCAACAATTTCTAATGCTTGTTCTCCATAATCTGGTTGAGAAATTAAAAGTTCATCTATATCAACACCAAGTGCTTTTGCATAAGTTGGATCAAGAGCGTGTTCAGCATCTATAAAAGCTGCTATTCCTCCAGCTTTTTGTGCTTCAGCTATTATATGAAGAGCTATTGTAGTTTTACCAGAACTTTCAGCTCCATAAACTTCTATTATTCTTCCTCTTGGTACTCCTCCAAGACCTAAAGCTGCGTCAAGATTTATACTTCCTGTTGGGATAACTTCTATATTCATAGATGAATTTTCTCCCAATTTCATTATAGCTCCCTCTCCGAAATCTTTAGTAATTTGTTTTATTGCATTTTCTAATGCTTTGTTTTTATCTACAACCTCTGATGATTTTTTTACAGCCACAACAAACCTCCTTAATTTTTTTCTAAATCTTTTACAATTTTTTCAAAAATATAATTTTCATCAATATTATTCATACAATTAAAATGTCCTTTAGGGCATTTTTTTCCTCCATGTAAACTACAAGGGGAACATTTTTCATTGGCATAGATAAATTCTGCCAAACTGTTATACTCAAACATATTAGGATCTGTTGGTCCAAATATTACATAGGATTTACAACCAACACCTCTTCCTATATGAAATGGTCCTGAGTCATTAGTAACTAAAAGTTTTGATATAGAAAGTAAAGCCCCACTCTCTTTAAGTGAAATTTTTCCTGCAAGATTGATACAAGAATTTTCACTTACTTTATTGATAAGCTCACATCTTTCAATATCCTCTTTTCCACCCAATAAAACAGTTTTTATTTTATATTTATCATAAAGTTTTTTTGCTAATTTTCCAAATTTTTCAGGTAACCATTTTTTTGTTTCCTTTGAAGCTCCCGGAGCCATAGCAAACATTCCTGAATATTTTTTTACATTTTCCAAATCATCTTTAGAAAAATTAAAATCTAAATCTTCCCATTTATATTTTATTCCTAAAACTTTAAAAGCTTTGAAATAATTTTTTATTATTGTATCATCTACATGATATTTTATAAGTTTTAATTTTACAAGTAGTGACTTCCAAAGTTTTCTCTTAGGATATACAAAGATTTTTGATTTTATTTCACTTGAAATAAGTTTTGATCTAAATTTTCTATGAAGATCAAATACATAATCATACTTGTTTTCATTTAATTTTTTTCCAAATTTTTTAATATTTCTAAATCCATCATCTTTTTTCTTATCAAAAAGAATAAGATTATCTATATATGGACTTCCCTCTATTGAATCCTTAAAATTTTTTAAAACTACGAAATCTATAACAATATCTGGAAATTTTTCCTTAAGTTGTTTTAATATAGGAGTAGTAAGTATTATATCACCAATAGAGCTTAGTCTTATTATCAGAACTCTCATTGGTTTTCCTCCTGATTTTCATTATTAATCTCACTTGAATATTTTTCAAAATCTTTATTTCTTTTAAATTTTGATTTTATTTTTTGGAATATACTCTCTTTTGATTCTAGATCTTCTGACTTTTTAAATTTTTCCCCTCTTAAAAGAGACTTTACAAAAGCTCTAACTTTTCCCCAGAATATCAAATAATAATCTACAAGTCTTGCTACTACATGATATATTCCATGTCTTTTATAATATTTTTTTATACTTTGCCCACAACTAGTTTCAAGATAGATAAATTCATAAGCTTGGGCAAATTTTCCAAAAATACTTTTTTTAAATCTAGCATCGATTATATAACAAAATCCATTGGAAATTATAAAGTTTGAAAGTTGGCTATCTCCGTGAATAAATCCTTTAGAATGGATTTTTTCAAGAGTATCGCAGATAATTTCAATATTATCAATATTTCCCTCTCTACCATCTATATATTCCATCACTAAATAGGAATCTACAACCATTCCAAACTTTTTAGTTTCACAAGCAAAATAAGGTTTTGCTGTATCTATCCCATTTTTTAATATTTTTTCTAAACAAAGAAACTCTCTTTGAGATTCTCCTCCTCTAAAAATAGAAAGAAATCTCTGCCATTTTCTTGTATTTTTCTCTGTTGGAATCTTATAAACATAAGTTTTTCCATTAAGCTCAATCAGTTTTACTGTACTTCTATGGTCAGACTTAAGAGTTTTTAAGACTTTTATTCTTTTTTCCTCAATAGGATTAAAAAATTTTGTAGAAGAGAGTTCATCAAAATATATATTTTTCTTTTTCATTATACCTTTATACATACTCTCACTCTCCTAAATATTTTTTTATTTCATTAAATACCTCTTCAGGTAAAATATCTCTCATACATTTAAAATGTTTTTCTGGACAAGATTTTCCTCCATGAATACCACAAGGTCTACATTTTAGTCCATCTACTTGGAATACTTTGCTATTTAAACTCCAAGGAAAAAATCCAAATTTTTCAATTGTTGGTCCAAAAAGTGCAAATATTCTTGGCTTTTTAAAAGCTGAGGCTATATGAATAGGTGAAGAATCATTTGTCACCACAACATCTGCCCTTGATAAAATATCTGCTAATTCCAAAAGAGAAGTCTTTCCTCTCATATCAATTATATTTTCTTTTTCTATTGGAAGATTTATTTCATCTTTTCCGCCTACAACAATCAATCTTACATTAGAAAGTTTTTTTAAACTTTCGGCTAGTTTATTAAAATATTCAACTGGCCATTGTTTTGTAAACCATTTACTTCCCGGAGCAAGAACAACCACTTTTTTATCTTCCAAAAGATTTTCTTTCCAAAGGTTGTCCCCCTTCATCTCCTCTTTTTCTCCCGGATAAAGTTCTATCTCATATCTTTTTTTATTTTCTGGAGCTACAAAACTCAAAAGTTTTTCAACTTCGTGTTTTGTTCTATCATATTTTATCTTTTCTGTAAAAAGACAACTTCCAGATGCTATGTCATAACCTTTTCTTATTGGAGAACGAGAAAGCCACGAAAGTATTGAACTTCTTAAGTATCTATGAGGAGTTATTACCATATTAAAATTTTCATAACGAAGTCTTTTTCCAAGTTGCCACACTCCGCTTATTCCCTTATGCTCTCCTCTTTTATCATAGGCAATAATATTATTAAGATGTGGATTATTTTTAAGAATTGCCTCTCCACTTGGAGTAGTTACATAAGTAATATCAGAATCTGGATAAGTATCTTTTATCTTTTTTATCAGAGGTGTAGATAAAACTATATCTCCAATAAAAGCTGTATGTATTATTAATATTCTCAAAATTTTCACCCTCTTTATCTTAAACTTTCATCTAAAGCGTCTACTATCTCTTTTTCTATACTCTCATCATAAGAAGAAAAATATTTATCCTCTTTAGAATAATTTTCAACTACTTTTCTTTCTGGTCTATCTGGAATTATATATTTTACATTTTTATTATTTATTACTCCCCATCTAATTGGGTGTTGAGTTTTTTTATTTGGATAGATTGCCACTATATTTTTTCCTAAAGCTCCAGCTAAATGAGTTGGACCTGTTGAGCCACCAAGATAAACTGTTGCTTTGTCTATTATTCCTGCAAGATTTAAAACTGAACCTTCATTTGCAAAAACATAGACTTTTTCTCTTCCGATTCCTTTTAATATTTTTTCTGCTCTCTCTTTTTCACTTATATGACAAGCAATAATTATTGAAATATCCTCTCTTCTGTCATAAATTTTTTGCAATAAATTTTGATACTGCTCATCTGTTATAGTTTTTGCTGAACCACCCATAAAAGGATTTACAACTAGAACCTTTCCAGATATTTTATTTTTATCTATATACATATTTGCAACGTCTATATTTTCTTGCTCCAAATATATTTTACTATTTATTTCAAAAACTTCATCGTATCTTTTTGGATCTATTTTTCTTATCAAATCTAAATTATACTCTGCCTCATTTTTTATAGAATGAGATCTTTTTTGCCAAACTCCTTTATTAAAAGAAAAAATAGAATATATTTTTGATATTGGACCTACTCTATAACTTGCTCCACTTTTTCTTGCAAGTTTTGAAATAATTTTATCATTATAAAGTGCAATAAAAATATCTGCGTTAAAGCTTTTTATTTCATTTTCTAATTCTTTTTCTGAGTAATCATCTATTTTTATTATTCTATCTATATAAGGAAGGTTTTTAACTATCTCATAGTTATAATTTCTAACTAATATCATAATTTCTGCATTAGGAAACATTTTTCTTGCCATAAAAAAACTAGGGATTGATAATAACAAATCTCCTATTTTATCTGTTCTTGAAATTATTATTTTTTTTATTTCATTAACTTCCATCTGTTTCCCCTCTATTTTTTGTAAGAATTATTCTTATACATCTCTCTAAGTTTGAAATATTTTACCATTGAATACATTGCACTTGTAGATGCAATCATAAGCCCCTCTATTCCATCTAAAAATCCAAGTCTTATTATATACATTCTAATAAATTTAAAAATCGGATTAAAAATTATTTGAAAATTTGACGGTTTCTTTCCTCTTCTATAATATTCCTTTGCACCCTCTGTTGTATATCTATTAAACTTTGTAAAATATTCCTCTAATGTTATATAGCTATGATGATAGATTTCCTCTTTTAATCTATAAACTTTTTTGTCTGTTAAAAATTCTTCGTGAACTTCGTTTGTATTAAATCTTCCAGCATCTTTTCTAAAAAGTCTTATATGATATTGGTTGCTCCAACCACCATGTTTCAATTTTTTTCCAAAGCATACTGATGAAAAATTTATTTCAAAAACTTCTTTTTCACTTTCGTTTTCTTTTATCTCTTTTAATTTATTAGCAAGTTTTGGAGAAATTTCTTCGTCTGCGTCAATATTTAAAACCCAATCTCCTGTGGCGTTTTCTATAGCAACATTTCTCTGCTTTCCATAACCTAGCCATTTTTGATTGATAAATCTAGCTCCATATTTTTTGGCTATCTCTTCTGTTTTATCAGTTGATCCACTGTCAACTATGACTATTTCGTCAGCTACACCCTCTAAAGATTTTAAAGTTTTTTCTAAAATTCTCTCTTCATTAAGAGTAATCATTGCCACAGATAATTTCATAACTCCCCCATTTCTTATAAGAAAAAATATTTACATTATTTTTGATTATCTATAATAATTATACCAAATAAATAGGTTTTTATAAAGTAATATTTGAATATATTCAAAATTTTTCAAAAAAACAAACCTAGAATTTAACAAAGTTTTAAATCCTAGGTTTTAGTTTTTTATTTTAAATATCCTTTTTCTTTTAACTCTTTTTCTATCAGTTCCAAAGTTTCTTCACTATCAGCTTCTATTGTATGAAAATGTTTTCCAAAAGTAAGATTTTTTAGTGGATTTGCCTCTCCATTTCTAATTTTTTCAAGAAACTCTGCCACTTTTCTTCTGGAATTAATATTTAAGTTAGCTTTTAAACTTCCATAAACTTGATGTTCTACAAAAACATCTACAATAGTTCCACCTAAATCTACAATAGTTGTTAATTCATCTTCTATCTGCTCATCTGTGTGAGAAACTTCAAAAACTTTTTTCATTCCTTGTGAGTTTTCTAAAAGATATCCTCTATTTGTAGAATAAATTTTATAATTTTCGGCCCTTAATATAGCTATATCTTGAACAATAACTTGACGACTAACCCCATATTTTTTTGCAAGTTCTGTTCCTGAAATAGGTTTTTCTAATATTTTTATTGTATTTAATATATCCTCTCGTCTGTCTTTTCCTGTCATCTTGTCCCCTCTTGTAATTATAAGACACGAAGATTTTTTAAAGAAATATCTAAAATTGGTGCTGAATGTGTCAACGCTCCACTTGATATATAATCTACTCCTGTATCTATAACTTTTTCTATATTTTCTTTAGTAATATTTCCTGAACACTCAGTTTTTGCTCTTCCGTCAACTATTTTTACAGCTTCTTTCATCATTTCTGGAGTCATATTATCAAGCATTATTATATCTGCTCCAGCCTCTAAAGCTTCTCTTAACATATCAAGATTTTCAACTTCAACTTCTATTTTTCTAACGAAAGGAGCATAATCTTTTGCCATTTTTATAGCTTCTTTAACTCCTCCAGCTGCATCAATATGATTGTCTTTTAATAAAATTCCGTCTGAAAGATTATAACGGTGATTATATCCTCCACCCATTTTAACAGCATATTTTTCAAATATACGCATATTTGGAGTTGTTTTTCTTGTGTCTAATAGTCTTACTTTACTGTCTCCTAATAGTTTTACTACATTTCTAGTATAAGTTGCAATACCGCTCATTCTTTGAAAATAATTAAGAGCCACTCTCTCTCCTGATAAAAGAACTCTTATATCTCCAGTTACATCAGCAAGATGATCTCCTTTTTTTACTTCATCTCCGTCTTTGAAATATCTTTTTACTTGAGTTTTTTCATCTAATAATTCAAAAGTTCTTTGAAATACATCTAGCCCAGCTATAACTCCGTCTTGTTTACAGATAAGTTTTACTGTTCCAAGTTTTGCCTCTCTCATAACAGAGTTTGTAGTTATATCTTCACTTGATATATCCTCTCTTAATGCCATTAAAATAAGATTGTCCATATTTAATCTTGTAGTTATATCATTCATTATTCTTCTGCCCCCTTTTGAATTTTATCATCTTCAATCTCTTTAAAGATTATCTCTTTATATTCAGCAAAAATTTTATCTAAATCACTGTATTTTTCCAAATCTATATTTTGTTCTTCCACATCATTTTCTTCATTTTTAGAAATAATATGAAATGCCGCTATTTTTCCAAAAACAAGACTTTCAAGAAGTGAGTTACTTGCTAAACGATTTGCTCCGTGAACTCCATTACAACTTGTTTCCCCTACTGCATAAAGATTTTCCATAGAAGTTTGACTGTTAGAATCTACTTCTACTCCACCCATAAAATAATGTTGAGCTGGAACTACTGGGATACATTCTTTTGTTGGTTCATACCCTTCCTCTCTACATCTTTTTATAATATTTGGAAATCTTTTTTCAATATCTATTCCGTGTTTTTTTATCTCTCTCATATCAAGCCAAACGAAATCTGTTCCATCTTTTTCCATTTGAGCTAATATTTTTTGAGTAAGCTTATCTCTTGGAATTAACTCCTCTGTAAATCTTTCAAAGTTTTTATCATAAAGTAAAGCTCCCTCTCCTCTAACTGACTCAGAAACCAAAAATCTTCTTCCAGGTCTTTTTGAATAAAGAGAAGTCGGGTGAATTTGAACATAACTTACATCTTTTAACTTTACGTTGTGTTTTTTACAGATTGCTAAAGAATCTCCTGTTAAATGAGGGAAGTTTGTTGAATTTTTATAAACTCCACCTATTCCACCAGTAGCTAAAACTATATTTTTGGCATAAACTGCAAAAATTCCATCTTGATTTTTTAAAACTACACCACAACAACTATTTTCTTTAGTGATTATATCTATCATTGTTGTATTTTCTAAAATTTCTATATTTTTCCTTAATTTTATTTGAACCAAAAGTTTTTCAGTTATCTCTTGACCTGTGATGTCCTTATGATAAAGAATGCGAGGTTTTGCATGAGCTCCCTCACGTGTATAAAGAAGTTCCCCATTTTCTCTTTCAAAATCTACACCAAAATCTATAAGTTCATTTATAATCTCTCTTGAGTTATTTATCATTGTTTCAACAGACTCTTTTTTATTTTTGTAATGCCCAGCTTTCATAGTATCTTCAAAAAAGCTATCAAAATCATTTTCATCTCTTAAAACACAGATTCCCCCTTGAGCTAAAAATGAATCACTTTCTTCAAGGATTGATTTTGTAACCATTAAAATATTTTTATCTTCTGGCAAGTGAAGAGCTGTAAAACAACCTCCTACACCTGTTCCAACTATTATTATATCATATTTTTTCATTCTTTTCGCTTCCTTTTATTTTGCCATTTCTAGCATATTTTCTAGAGGTTTATTAGCCTCTGTTATTATTTCATCTCTTAAATGTACTTGTGGTTCTAAAGTTTCTAATGAATTTATAATTTTATTAAGAGTTATTTTCTTCATTCCAACACATTGAAATTTTTCTTTTGGTAGATAGAATTTTTTATTTGGATTTTTCTCTTGAAGTTCATATAAAACTCCGTCTTCTGTACAAATTATAAATTCTTCTGCATCACTTTCTGTTACATATTTTATTATTCCAGAAGTACTTCCAACATAATCTCCAAGTTCTACTGTTTCAATTGGACACTCTGGGTGAATTGCCACTTTTGCATTTGGATATTTTTCTTTTGCTTTTAAAAGTTCCTCTTTTGTAAGCTCATTGTGAATAGGACACCAACCTTCATTAAATATAAAATTCTTTTCAAGCAGTTTTGTTGCTATGTATCTTGCTAAATGTTGGTCTGGTATAAAAAATATATTTTTATTTGGTAAACGTTCAGCTATTTTTAATGCATTAGCCGAAGTGACACAAACATCAGAGTGAGCTTTTAACTCAGCTGTTGAGTTCATATAACAAACTACTGCTAAATCTTCATATTTTTCTCTCATCTCTTTTATTTTTTCAACTGTTGCCATATGAGCCATTGGACAATCAGCACTCATATCTGGAAGTAAAACTATTTTATCTTTATTAAGAAGTTTTACACTTTCTCCCATAAAAGAAACTCCACACATAACAATGACTTTTTCTTTTACTTGACGAGCTTTTTCACTTAAAAAATATGAATCTCCCACATAATCTGCTATTTTTTGTACTTCAGGTTCTGTATAATAATGTGCTAGTATAATTGCATCTTTTTCTTCTTTTAACTTTTTGATTTTTTCAAATTTATTCTCCATTATTCCTCCCTTATGACAGTTATTTTTACAACTGTCTTGTCAGAAGATAGTATACCACACTTTACATTTTATTTACAAGAATTTAATTTTTAAAAAAATTTTCCTATTATTTCAATTTGTGCTATAATAATAAAAATATTATTATATAAATTTTTAGGAGTTAATTGATGAAAAAAATTATATTATTTTTTATACTTATTACTATTTTTACATTTTCAAAAGATAATATTAAAATATCAAATGATTATGTAAAACAAGGAGAATTTCTTATAGTAGAATTTCCAAAAGATAAAAATTATACTATAAGTTTTCCTAACTCTCATACCAAAATAAAAAGTTTTATAGAGGGAGATAGTAAAAAAGCCTTTGTTCCTGTTCATTACTCTACACCTGTTGGAGCTTATACTTTAAAAGTTCTTGAGGGAAAAAGATTAATGACAAAAAAATTAATAAAAGTTAAAGATGGGAATTTTAAAAAGAGTTATATCACTGTAAATAAAACAATGCAAAAGAAAAGATCATCTTCTAATATGAAAGCAATGACTAATAAAAGTGGAGATGCAAAATCAAATCCAAGTTCTGAAAAATTATGGGAAGAAAATTTTATTCTCCCCGTTACTGACACAAAATATCAAAAAATAAGTAGCCCTTTTGGAGCTATGAGATTTGTTAATAATAAAGTGGCTGGATATCATTCTGGAATAGATTTTCCAGTACCTATCGGAACTCCGTTAGTTGCTACTAATAATGGACGTATTGTTTTGGCTGAAAAACTTACTACAACAGGAAATACAATAATAATAGACCACGGAATGAATATTTTCTCCGCCTATGCTCATATGAGTGAACTTTCTATAAAAAGTGGTGATATTGTAAAAAAAGGACAAACTCTTGGTAAAAGTGGAAATACAGGATTTACTACTGGACCACACCTACATTTTACAATAAGTGTTGGTACTACTTTTATAAATCCTAACATATTTTTAAATAATAAAATTTTAGAAAATTAATATTTTAATTTAATTGGTCACTTATCTGGTGACCTTTTTTAATAATTAAAAAAAGCTGTTGTATTTTAGCAAAGTATAAAATTCTAATATTTTCACTTTTAGAAATTTTTATCTTTTAAAAATATTTAATTAAAAACCATATTTTTTAATGG